>Ga0209300_1000136_pt1 | contig 46146 bp, 62 predicted proteins | sample Shrwel_input2_RT_FD_187535 | JGI IMG/M metagenome (GOLD analysis project Ga0209300, IMG submission 187535) | Subsurface microbial communities from deep shales in Ohio, USA - Utica-3 well 1 S input2 RT (SPAdes) (version 2) ... | reverse complement strand
GTCGCTATTAAGTGTTAATGATTGTCGCTATTAAGTGTTAATGATTGTCGCTATTAAGTGTTAATGATTGTCGCTATTAAGTGTTAATGATTGTCGCTATTAAGTGTTAATGATTGTCGCTATTAAGCGTTAATGATTGCTATCTATCACACGTTGTCATTTACAACAAAGTCGTCGCGCTGACCTCGTCGTCCTGGATCGTCCATATCAGCACTTAGACATAGCACGAAGCATTGATCGCATCGATCTCACAAAGCTGACCACGATCATTGCGCTTAGAAGCTGCCTCTCGTGCGCTCCACTAAGCGCTTAGCATAACGCGCATGATATATCGTAAGCAGCTCTAAAAGCTCACCACGATGCTCTCAGCGCTTCTCATTGCGCACTTAGTACGTCGTCCAGCATGCACGCCCCGCGCGCCTACGCGCACGCAATATAAGTATGACGTAGTTACGTATCGTTACATTTCTTTACGTTTCTTTACACACTTATCTCAAATATGCAGTATAGTTCTAATTGTCGGCCGCAAACGCGGCACTTAACCAAAAACGATATAGGTGATTATTATGACTAACCAAGTTGAAGTTCAAGATCAAGAAATGACCAAGACCGAAGAAGTAACTCAAGAAGTCCAAGAACTTGGCATTGAATTACTTGACACTGCCAAAAAGTTGACAGTGAAAGACATTGCTGAGAAGTTGAACGAGGTCATTGAAAAAGTCAACACAATGGATACAAGTCGACCACAGGGCGATACAGTCCGGGACATCAAGTCGGACCGTGCAATGAATGAGGATGACGCACGAAGTGTGCTGCTCGGTGACCTTAAAGATGTCTCAACTAAGGAAGCTGCAGTCGAGCTGGGACTTTCTTATGGTCAAGTTTATTCTTGCCGCAAGGGCTTTACTTTCAAAAAAGTGTTTAAGGAATTCCGCGAGCTCGAAGCCGAATAACTTTAATCCTTTTAACCAAGCCGCCTTCGGGCGGCTTTTTGTGTCTTTTTCACGGCAATCTTGGTATACTTTCTAAGTCATCAATTGGGAGACTATTATGATTTTAAATTCTAAGGCTTTTCATTCTAATAACCTTACCCTTCAACTCATCTACCACAATGACTTTGACATTTACACCATTAATATCCATCGCCACAATAATAATTCAGACATTGACCTTTTCGGCATCTTCACGACTTATAACGACGCATTATTAAAATTCAATTCTATATCACTTTAATCCTTATAACCAAAGCCGCAATTATGCGGCTTTTTTATGCCTCAAATCCGGCGATCATCTGGTTCGTCCGGACACCTGCCCTGCAATCGCCCGACGTCCGCCGAACCTCTCGTCGTCTCCAGCTACAATGTCATTAAGGCCCGTAGCCAACATCGGCCTACGCCCAAAGTGCTCAGATCAGCGCTCTCAGCGCCCTGTATCAGCATCTCTGCTATGAGCTACTCAGAGCGCATCCAGCTACTTTTAATGCTAGCCAGTAGGTATACCTAGGTAAGTGCTAATAGCGCTGCTCTGAGCGCTCTGAGTAGCTAGAATAGCTACTTGAGGTATATACCTATAGCTACATATTACAAAGTGCTACCAAAGCTACCCAGGTAGCCCTAGTCAGCCAAAGTCACTTAGTGCGCAGTACCCATCGCCATAGCGCCAAAAGCTTCCCCAAGCCATTCTCAGCGCCTCCTGTAGCACTGCCAAATCCATGGCACTAAGAACCATGATCCCAGCACAAAGTGCCAAGACCTTGGCACAAACCACTAAGATCCATGCCCTAAGCCCATGACATGTCTATACAGATTTCCATGGTCCACGTGTCCATACAGATTCATGACGTCCATACAGATCCTTATGGACCATGTGCCCATACAGATTCATGACGTCCATACAGATCCTTATGGACCATGTGCCCATACAGATTCATGACGTCCATACAGATTTTAGTCACAGGTATGCCCATACAAGTTGCTTGGACGCCAAGGACTTAGCACGGAGCGCCAAGGACTTAGCGCTAGGATCCATGGATTAGGTCATGAAGCGCCAAGGGCTTAGCACTAGGATCCATGGATGCCTATACAAATGCTAAAATTATGACATTACAAATAGTTAACGTCCTGCAGGGATCGGTGCGGCATGGACCGGGCAGCTGATGTGTGCAAAAAATAACCAAGACCTTGGATCCATGTACTAAGCGCTTTGAGCTTTGTGCTCTAAGTAGTTGAATTCATTGAAAAAGCTCCTAAGTTGTTGTTTTTATAGATACAGTTCATTTTTATTTTTAGTTTTAACCTCAGGAGCGCTTTTTATTTTTATTTTTTTGTTGCTTATGTAACTTTGTAAACTAAGTTTATAAGTTGTTGAATTCTATAGCTTAAATTCCATGAACCTGGCCATTTCCAGACTAATTTTAGCATGGACCATAATTCCTTAAATTTATAAGTTGTTGTTTTTATTGATACAATTCATTTTTATTTATATTTTTATTTATGTAGCTAAGTTGAATTATAAAATTAAGTTAGTGTACCTCCTGCAAGGGTCCCTGCACAGTGTTCTTACTCTCTCCTGTTCTCCTATACAGACACCTTATTTTATTTATATAAACTTAACTAATAAATAAAAATATAAATAAAAATGACTTGTATCTATCATAACAACAACTTGTGGCGCAGCGAAGTAGTTTTCATTTATACTTTTTTGTTGCTTATGTAACAAATGCACACAAATTCTAAGGTTCTTAGCACCAAGCGCTAAGCCCGTAGCTCTTTGTTATAACCAAAAGTTTACCAGAGGTTCAATTGCTTATAACCAAGAACATAGCCCCAAGCTCCTAGTTATAACCAAAAGTTTACCAGAGATTACAAAAGGGTTAAGTTGGCACTTTTACCCACCCCATCGACATTTAAGCTAACTTGTAATAGCAACTTGTAACTTTAAAGTAGCTATAAACAATGCGCACCAGCCTACCTCTAGTAGCTCTGAGCAGCTACTTACTAGGTAGCACGTAGGGTAATATGGGTAGCTACAAAAGTAGCTCCAGAGCGCTCTCATTAGCTCTCTAATACCGAGTCACTAAGCACCAAGCGCAGGGATCTCAGGTCCTAGTGCCAGATCAGTTCATGGACCACTCACGCACAAAAAAGCCGGCCCATAAGCCGGCGTAAAACAGTCAAACCACTGTATCTCAGGGCGCGGAAGTATCCTCAGCAATACTCAGAATTTCTTCGATAACCTCTTCGACCCATATTTTATCAATACCATTGTAGTCGTTGCTATAAGCAATACTCACTGACTGCTCAAAGTCGCCTTTGACGAAGCCACTAAAGTGCTGATTCCTGGACTTAACGCCAAAGATACATGTCAACCTTACTTGTATATCATCGATTGAGAACACAATGGCGAATCTGTGGCAATTATTTGTAAGGCGAATTACGTCGATGTACCCTTCATGGACGTCGTATACCCCGTCATCTAACTCGATGCGGCAGGGCTGGGCGCGATGGTCCAAGAGCATACGTTTGCAGATTGTCTTAATAGCTTGATGTTTAAAGTTCATAACCAGCATCCCTCAGCAAGTCAGCATTCTTCGGTTCAAGTTCAAAATGACCTTCACAAACGACCCAACGATAGAGTTCTTCTTCGAGTCGACTGAGGCCCGCCTCGTCGAAAGCTTCGAATTCCATAGTCTCAAGGATAAGGTCGTAGTGCTCAGTGCCAAGCGCATCGTCCTCATCGTCCTCATCGCCTCTATAATGTCAATAAAGACGGTGAAATCATCACTATTGGTCTTGTAAGCAAAGACCTCAGCTTGGTCAAGCGTTTCATCGCTACAGTCCGCGTAACTCTTAGCGGCATCACAACCTGTGTCAATGAGCGCCTGCAACGTTGTGCGGGTGCGTGTTGATTTGAATTCATTGAATGTGCGGTGCATAATATGCTCCTGGACAAGTGGTCCGTGGTTGATTTGTCATCACGGTTATAAGTAAACACCAAAACTCATAAACAATGCGCTCAAAAGCTAACTTTGAGCTATTTGGACTAACCTGCTACGCTCTGAGATCGCTCAGAAATACTTTTTAGCAGGCTAGCCCGTAGGGTAACATAGCTTAAAAGTTATAAGTTTCTGAGCGTTTTAAGTGCTTCGTCGACCTCATTAAAAGACGTCTCAACAACATACTCAAGCTTGTCTTTATCAACCACTGGGACGAACATGTTAATGTCGTACTCACTTGATTCTGGGAGGTCGACCTTTATGACGTAGATAACAGTTAAAAACGAGAAGTTATGGTCAAAAGCTTCGACCAGACTACTAAGCGCTCCGTGCGCAGTGCTTGATGTGGCCCACCCATAGACGCAGTAAGCGTAGAAGTGGTGCTCAGCACTAGGCTCTACGTTCACAGATTCAGTCTTAATTTTCATAGTACTCTACATCTTCAACTGTTGCGGTTTTTACTTCACAATATGCGTACGGATTTGCTTGCCAGACGAGATGCTGGATTTCTGCAAATGAGTCATGCTCAGATGTGACACAGATATGCATACCTAAGCGATCTTGACCAATAACAAAGATGTCATTCTCAGCAAAGATCTTTGCGAGTTTTGCATGGTCAAGGTCCGTGGTAATTATCCTGTTAATCATAGGTCCTCCAGATTACAAGCTCATTGAACGGTGACAATCGTAGATTTTACATTGTCTGGCTTCTTTGGTACATATGGGTCGCAAGAGGCTACGTAGTGAATATGACCGCCAAGTGGTTCACTGATAACATGTACTTCATCATTAGAGGCCTTCAGCAGATCTTGCAAACGATCCACTGTAATGGCGTATCCAAAGTAGCCAATGGAGTCGTTCCCAGGCTGCAGCACAATATCAACGCAGTGAATGTCGTCCAATACAAGGCCATATGCTCCGCCTGACCACCAGTTGTTTGACTCCAGAACTGTACCGTCTTTGAGTGTCCTTTTGAACTCACGACCAGCGAAACCCAGGAACTTAGACTTACCCCTTGATCGTGGCTTATAGACGATATATGCGATAATGCCGTCTTGCTCAGCCCAGATATAGTTATGCTTTGTACGATTCCAGATAGGTTCATTTGCATCGAACTTTGGCATCTCATCGACATACACAAATATCTGAGGGCTGTTACCGTAACCTTGCATCCAATCGATTTTGAGTTGAGTGATTTTCATGACATTTGCTCCTTAATAGCTTGTTCTACAGAGACGCACGTGCGGATACTAAGTGCCAAGAGCGTAGTGCCTTCGTGCTTAAAGCTAGGCACATATTCAACTGAGTAACCAGGCGCATAAGGCGCCTGGCCGTATTTAAGAGCAATCATGGGCTTAGAGCTGCATGCTAAGCACTTAGCCAATTGCTTCACTGCGCCCTCAGGGCTAGGCGCTACGGCCGTAGCCCAGAGGCATGATGCGTGGAATGTCGATCCGACTTGCTCTGTCTTGATAGTCATAGTCATAATGTACAGCTTTTATCGTTTGTGGTTAACTTCATTTCACAAGTGCATCATATATCGCATAGCGAGAGTTGTAAATGATTAATTACACAGACGAAGCTTTCACGAGAGACTTAGGCACCATGTCCAGGTCAAAGTTACGTTCGCCCTTGTACCAGTCGTTGTAGACAACGTAGCGGTAGAATTCGTGACCATAGAAGTCTACAGGCTTCAATGTAATAAAGAGAGAATCACCAACTCTGTAGAAGCTCTCTATAACTGTCTCGCATTCTGCGTAGATATAGAATTGGCGAGGGTCATTTGCGTCCATATCTTTGAAGACATGAGTTTGCATTACTGCGTATACATGGTCACCAACTTTGGGCTCAGGGAGCTTAATGTCACAATAATCCTCGCCAAGATATTTGAGCGGCACGTTTGGAGCCTGGTCGTAGAGTTGAAAGATATCGAGTACGTCCATACAAGTTCACCTATGTCGTTGTGGTAAGTTGTCATCTCAAGTACACTATACAACTTCATATAGCGATAGTACAAATAAAAACGCTCAGACTAAGTGCTGGGCGCGTGGGTTTAAGTGCTACGATAGTGCACAGCCCTTAAAATACAGGCGTTGCTTTTGAGTGTTTAATGTCAGCGTCTGGAATATCTTTGAGTAAGATGGCCTTAGCTTTTGTCTTAGCAGTGCTAGCATTGTCAGCTTGAACAGTAATAAAGATTGGGCGCCTCATTCTTACGGTCTTAGCCCTAAGGACGAAGCGCACTTGATACATGTCAACCATATTAACCCTTAGTCCAAGTGATTTGATAGCCAAGTGCTTCGGCTACGTTCATCAGCGTAATAACTCGTGGCGACTTAGTCTTACCGTCACGCCAATTACGAATAGCAGAGCTACTGCACATTGCACGATCAGCAAGGTCTGCTAAGCACTCACTTTGGAGGTCGATGCAAACCTGATGAAAAAGGTCTTGCAAGTCTGAGTTAGTGCCTGATACTGGGAGAGCTATGACCTGGCCCATACATTTACCCCTGCGCAAAGAACTTGATTTCAATCGACTGAGCGTTGTTACTCATCGACGTGTCTATACAGATTGAGCCATTGACATATTTACTATGAGCTGTGAGTTTTCGAAATACATCGTTGACATACATCGTCAGCTCGTACAATGCCTCTGGTGCACTAAGCGCCAAGTACTCAGCGCTTAGGTTGATAGCCATCATGCGAGACGTAGTGGCATCAACCACTACGTTATCGTTGTTAATTAGGACGTAGACATACCGCATGTTATTGGCCCTTATCTACGAAGTAGTCGTGGACTTTGCGACAGATTTTGTCAGCCTCGACTGTGTCTGTATGGTCGCTGATCATTTCAGAAGGCTTATTTTCATAAACCATGAATACTGCGAACTTAGCATCTTCTAAAACGCCAGCTTTCACGAAATCTATTCTTGCAAAGTCAGTACCTGTAGCTAGCTTTACAAGCTGTGAAATAGTAAAGTTCTCATTTTTGATGATTTCTTCAGTGTCAAAGATGCTTTTGACAACGTAGCCACTAGTCTTTGCTTCAACAATAAGACGACGAACTACTGACTCGATGATATTTTTGCGGGACATATTAACCTCGTTATAGTTAAGTGCATCACATGTATATAATATCACGCGTGATGCGATAGTAAACAGCTAAACTCAACGTTCGACAGCTTCAATAGCAGCATCGGCCAAAGCTTCAAGCGCCTCGAGCTCAGGGCCAGAGAGAAGATAATTATAAGCCTTGTGACGGAGTTGATCGATTGCCTCGATGTCTTCGTCACGCATAGCTTGTGCAATATGAGAAACGAATTCGTGATAGTACATACTTGCCACCTCATTTATTTGATGTTACAAGTGTAATACTATCACATGAGTGGCGAGAGTAAACTGCTAAGCACTAAGATCGTAGCGCTAATTATCCAGATTTTCGATATCTAGCGCATGCTATCTGACCAATGTAGCCATGAGATAGATTCAAAGGCTCAGAGAACATTCGATGAATTTCAGAAGGCGTAAAGCCACCATCAACAAGCGTATGAATCATCGAAACTTTAAGATTATCGACTTTTGCGTTCCAATGATGTTCGCCCTTGCGAAGCCCAGAAAGTCCGAGCTTTTTTATTCTATGATGAATGCCGTTCTTAGGCCTGCCTAAGACTAGACCGAGTTCTTCAGCAGTCATAATACCCGCATACTCTTTGATTACTGCGTCCTCATCCTTTGAGTATTTACGACTCATCGTCTCTACCTTGACTTGACCTTTTTGCTATAATCCAAATCAAACTAATTGTGAAAGGTACGTAGAAAGGTGCAAGCACAAACCACCAAGACCAGTCAACAAGGTCAGCAAGTTTAAGTGTTGTGAATACTAGGAATAGTACGTCTAACCACCATAATTTCATGCGTTTGACACCTTAATTTCAGGTAATACTAATTTATGCCTACGTGCAAAGCGCTGAGCTGCTTCACGTGACATCCTGAGAGTTCTCATTACGCTCTGGTCAGCTATTTTAACTTCAAACGATATAGTATACGGGGCATCAAGCGTACCATTCAGAGCGATTTGCGGATTTTTAACATTCACTATTAAGTCCTTAGTTATTAATTATCGATAATCTAATTTTATCACTTATCGAATAATAGTACACGGCTAAACACATCGTCCAAGCATAAAAAACCCCGGACAAGCCGGGGCAGAATGGAATTAACCAATGGAGTTAACACGCCGCTGATTAAGGCTCAGCGGATCAAGCCTTGGCAATTAGCCCAGCAGGTCGTCTGCGTTAGCTTCGGCTTCTTCAGCGGCCTTAGCGTCGGTGTCAGCCTGCTCTTCTTTAGCAGTCTTAGCCTTGCGACGGTTGCCACCGCCAGCGTTAGCTTTTTCGCCGTCTTTGGTCTTGGAGTTCTGACCACGAGCAGCTTTACGAACTTCTTCGAACTTGGCTGCTTCTTCCTCAGAGGCAACTGGCAGAGCTTTCAGATAGTCAACAACTTTCTGAGCGCCTTGCTCATTGAACTCAGGGTGATGCTCGATCCACTCAATACCGTCATCGATTTGCTCTTGAGTGAATTTAACGTCTTCAGTGACGTACGCAAAGTTACGACCTTTTTCGATGTCGTAAATCTTGCCAACAGTGGTAGCGAACAGACGCTGCTTTTCTGCAGGGCCTTCGGCCAGGTTGCCAAAGCGAACGGCGTAAACCATAGCTACAGGCATGCGACCACGGATGATGTCAACTTTCTTCGGAGCTTCTTTCTTCGGAGCTTCAGTTTGAGTAGTAGTGTTTTCTTCAGTCATGATAATTCTCCAGGATTTCAGTTATTTGTCGCTCTTTATTGAGCGTATGTTGCGTCAACCAACAATTGCAATTATATACTAGTTGGCAAGTAAGTAAACGCTTAAAATCAACGTCCTTGCTTGTTTTGGTATGACATCAAATCCATCGAAATGTCAATGCGTGAATTTAAGCAAGCCATGACTTAGTCAGCCACTTAAATTGCACGGACTTAGAGCAACGAATAATAGACTCTATCATCGTTGCATCAAATGGCAAAAATTGAATGCCAAATTCAGTGTATGGATAGATTTTATGAATCATGAAATCTAAGCCATTAGCTTTAGCAGATTCACGTACATACTTGGGCCTAGTGCCAAGCTCGTTGCACGCATCATTAAAGTTTAAGCCTTGAGCTTTGCATGCACGCAAATGATGCACAGTATCTAGTGTAACTTCAATCCTTTGGTAGCGACTCATTGGACGCCCTCCACTGATTCATGCATTTCTCAGTAATTCGATATGATTCATCGAGCTTTTTAAGATGCCAGTTTTCGTTATCATCAGGCGGGACAGACGTAAATGTTTCAGCCATCCAACCAATGTCATAGATGTCGTTGGTCTTGACTGGTTGCATCAACTCTGCCCGACTGTTTTCATAAAGATCTTCAAGATCATTAAGCCTAAGACTTTTGACAATAAAAATGTCCGTGTCGACCCTGTAGTCATTGCCATACCTTCGTACAAGTCTCACACAGATACACCAGTTCTGAGGCTCATTAATGACACGCCCTGTCGTAGCAGGGTCTAGCCTTTTCCAGAACGCACCCATACATTTTTCAGCGTAAGCCCACTGATCTCCACTTGGGGACAGCTCAGACTCCCATGTCCAGACTCTAGTCTTTGCGTTAAAGAACTTTTGGGCTCGACTAAATCCACTGTGTTTCTTTTTTCTACGTTTCATCTATTTGCTCCAGTTCGGTGGCTCGTTGGCGGAGGCGTTGGGCATAGTCATAGGCAAACTGATCTATATCTTCTTCGTGCAAGCCTACGTTACCAAGATTTCTTAGGGCTACTCTTATTGCAGACTCCGCCGCCTCGGCTTGCTTGCGGAGAAGGTAAGCTGTGTCAGGGCTATCGTGACTGCAAATCTCGCTGGCTTTCGACGCTACCGCCCCGTGTTCGTCGCTAATACCGTCATACTCCCAACATTGCAGGCAGTGCCACAGCGACTCGTGAAGCTCAGCCACCCGCGCCTCGGCCTGTTGGAGCTGGTGGCGGAGGTTGGTGATTTCGTTAGGGTTAAACGTGCCTTCGATTACTTGTTTAATGGTCTCCCATGTGTGCTCGTAATTCGGCCAATCATGCTCAACCACAACGCACTGCTCAGTGGGAATCCAGTAGCTGTCAAGGAACTCCCGCAGGTCTTCCTCGGTTTCTTTGTCGATGCGCTTGAGCTTAACAACGATGTAGCGTTCTTCTCGCTTGAAATTACTCACTTTCATCACCTCCCTGAATTGGCCTCAAACTCATCACGTATACTCATAATCACAATCCGTAGTCAATTGATCGATGTTCAAGCTCTTCAACAGTATCGCAACCAGACGCAATCTCTTTACAAGCGTCTTCAACCATTTCTAGAAGTGCTTCATAGCTGTGACTACCACGCATTTTGACTGGCTTCAAGAATTCAGCTTTTAAAGCTTTATGGACGTAGTTAGTCCAGTTTTCACTTTCAACAAGACGAGTATTGATTTCTTCAACAACAGCTTGATTGCCGTCAACGTAAGCTTCAGTCATTGAATCAACGAAATTCTGAAGCTCTTGCTCAAACATGTCTTCTGCCATATTAATTGCGTCCTGCTCACGCTCATATTGACGAAGAGCTGCAAGATTGCCGTCTGTATTATAAGTCATAGTTAACACTCCCAATCGTTATAGTTTGGATGTCCAAATTCGCCGTTTGAGTCTTTAAAAATTTGGACACTTTCACAATATCTTTCATATTGTGCTTGTTGCTCATTATAATCAGCTTGTGAAGTGATTAACACACTAAAAAGCAAAAATAGTGCGATTATTATCTTCATTCACCATCACCCATAGTTGAAAACCATTGAACCATTGATCCAGCAAACCCTGTAGCAATTTCAACGCCAAGAATCAAAAAAGGCATGAACCACCAAGCTTCGTAGATCATAGCGCCGAGCATTGCAAGTCCAATAAGTCCGATAATCATGGTAGATACCTTATGTTGATTTACTTACACTATATACCAACGCGTCGCGCGTGTACACAGCGTTATAGACATCTAATACGGTGATGTTCATCAACAATGTAAATCGGTTCGAAACCGCCGTCCTCAATCCTTGGTAGCCTAGAAGCAAGTCGCCAATTTATGCCTAGGGCCTTAATTGCGTCAAGCTCTTCTTTATCTATAGGCTGCATTGGGTTGACCTCAATGCGCTCAAGATAACTTTCGAGATCTTTAAGTAACTCAGCAGGCGTTGTCTTGGTGATCTGAATAAACTTCTTAATATTGGACTCTGTTAACCTTAGCAAGTTACGACGCGATGTCAAGATTGAGCGGATTTTTGGAACACTTGGCTCTGTGTACATATAGTCAGCATCGAACTCACTAAGCGCGTGGTGCAAAGTGCTTGGCACGCCTATACAGATTACAGATTGCCTAGTTGTTCCGCCAGACAATGAGCGATAGCCCCATTCATTGTCATGAGCTTGGATACGGCTGATCCATTGCTCGATGGGCGCTGTTGACTTAGAAAATATTGCGTCAGGATTATGGACGTAGCATCCAAATCGTAGAAAAATTAGAGCTTCTGTGTACATAATTAATCTCCTTATTTACGATTGATATTCTATTATAGTTAATCACGTGATTATACTGCTAAATGCACAAATCTTAGTGATTAGGTATTTCATCGGAGCTTTTATGCTGTATAATGTGCCTACCACATATTGTTGAGTGTGACGGTTATGGGTCAAAAGAAACGGAAAAACATAGGATCATCGATAAAACAGCAGCTCAACGGTTCAAAACCAGTGACTGATAAAATAGATACGCAAGATAGTCTGGTCCTGGAACACCTTGAAGCTGATATAATGTATAATCCTGATAGTTACACAACTGTTAACGTGTTAGGCGTTGACGTTATCGTGAAATTGGAGAATAACGATGAGTGAAAATAAAGACAAAGAGCATTGGATTGATAAAGCATCTAGAAAGTTTGAGGCGTTCGCTACAGGTAGCAATTGTAAGCGTGGCAAAGCACAACGCGAAGCTTTTGATGCTTTTGGCGGATTCATGATGAGCATTGGCTCAATTGCAATTTTGCTCGGCATCGTGGTAGCTTTTGGCATTTGGGGCTTAGCGGTAATTGGAGCTATCATTGCCGTAAACGTACTGACAACTAAGTAAGGAGACTACATGAAATTTGAAGGACCCGACAATGAATGGCTTGTCATCGAAGCTATTCGAATCCCTGCAGCTGTACCTCTTAGCTTTACAAAAGCCAAAGAACGTATATATGTCCTACCTGGAGGTCTACGCGTAACGCCTTCATGGATCGAAAAGAATAAAAAGAAGGTAGTTCACGCGTTCAAAACACATTGACCCAAGGTTTGTGGATTTCACTGACCTTAAATCCAAGGTATAATTAAATGATATACTTGCTCTCGAAAGATTTTCGCAAGAGCTGCGAAATGCTTTGCGACTTGCATCTGAACGAGTCAATCATTGACACTGCTACAACATTAAGCTACTATCTATGGACACACCATAGAGACACAGTTGCATTCGATGCGGCACACTTTTTTAGTGAAAAAAGCAGATTAGATAACATAAAGTCTGATATACCAAGGGCGTATTACCCGTTAAGAGGCACAAAGGACTTTCGTGAATGGGTCATTCAAAGTCAAAGCCACTACGCTTTTCTAATTCAGTATCTTGAATTTTTGCTTGAAGAACATGAGACACGGTTCTTTACAAGTCATAAGACATCGTACGTATTAAGCTCGATGCCAAAATTCAGTTTCAAGAACTTAGAAGACGTAGCACAAATAGAAAAACGAATTGACGCCTGTTTAGACATGTATAATCAGCCTAGAAAATCTTGGACGTGGACTAACCGGGATCAACCTTGACATGTCGTATAAAATTTACGCTCGGCTCTTTGCAGAAAATGGATTTAAAGTATTTCCATTAATAAACTCAAAATCAGGACCTGTTAAACCTTTTGGATGGTCAGGACGTAAAGTAAAACCAGACAAAGAACACTTAGCTATACCTGCTACAGATGACGTAGAATTCATTGAGCAGTGGGACGACATAGTCCAACAGAAATATAAAACGACAGTGCATGGGTACGGGGTACTTGGCACTGGGTGCGTAGTTATTGACGTCGATACCAAAGATGACAAAGGCGGCGTTGAGAACTTTAGTGAATTATTCGAAACTTTCGACCTTCCAAAATGTGCACTCGTTGTAAAGTCACAATCTGGCGGCTACCACTTTTACTATGGACGGCCTAAAGGCTATGAAACGCGCCATGTAAAGTCTGTTAGTAATTTGAAAGTGCATGGCACTGAGTACACAGGCATTGACATTCGTGGAGACGGTGGCTTTGTTGTAGGCCCTCAAAAAGCTGGCGAGTGGGAGCAAGGCGTTTACACGATGATCCGTGGTGCGCCTGACGTGCAGCTTAGTAAGTTGCCTGTAAGCTTCATGGAAGCTATAAGTAACACGACAACTACTCGCAATGACCTTGACAGCATTACGGTCGTTAAAAGTGACGATGACAATGACTATCGAGCACTTTTGAAGAAAGGCGAATTGCCAGAAGTTTTGCCAAAAGGCGCCAGGAACGAAGGCTTTTTTCTCTTTATCAACGCGCTAAAGAGTAAGGGTCTAGGGCGAAGCTCAGCAAAAGCTTTGGCAAACCAACTTGCTGAACGATGCGAAGGCGATGATCTAGAAGAGTCCGTCAACATCGATGACATGCTAGATCGTGTCTTTGAGATTGATTCTGACAATCCATACGACATTGCTTCAGACATACTGAATCGTGGCTTTTATCAAGTTATCAACTACAAGAATAGACCTGTTTACTGCCTCCCAGAAGAAAATCCATACCTGACATCCAGAAGATACCATGACTCAGCGACCATGAAGGAGCTGCTGGCTAAATATGCGCGAGTAGTTGTTACAGGGTCAGGTAAAGAGAAGCTAGTCAATCCAATAGACGTTATACTTCCGCGTATACCTGATGAGTATAAAGTTGATAGTATTGGCTTTATGCCTGGTGCTGATAACGTATTCTCTATTGGATCGGATGCCAATGCTACAACGTTCATGAATACGTATCGTGAACCTGAATGCGAGCTACCAGAGGATGAGGTTGACCATGAAATTTGGGACGACTTTATCAAGCTTGTGACTAGGATTTTTGGAGAACCAGATACTGAGAACCACACGCTTGGTCTTGACTTTTTATCTTGGCTGATCCAAAGGCCGGGTGAAAAGATGTCAGTGACGCCTCTACTGCTATCAAGAGTTCGAGGTATTGGTAAATCACTCTATTTTAACTTGATCTATCAAATCATGGGCGTTAACAAGTTTGGTGAGGGTCAAGCTAAAATGGTAAAGCTTGACGAGATCACTGGCAGGTTCTTCGATCCAACAAACGGCTTGGTCAACATGGTCGATGAGGTACAATTCGGCATTCATCGAAATGTGAGACAGGAATTCAGTAATTTCTGGCGCCACCTTAAGAACCTTGTAACAGCTGAGGTTATACCTGTAGAGGTTAAAGGCGGTGCGACCATGCAGATGCCTAACACTGCAGCACTGATTATGGCTGGTAACACCGACGGCTTTATTCCAATGGAGGAAATGGATCGTCGAGTGTGGGTTGTTGATACCAATGCTCCGCCTCTTGAAGTTGGCTATGTCGACAGATTATTTGACATTGTTAAAAGCACAAATAGTTGCACGAACCCGTATGAAAGACTTAGACTAATTAAGTCATTGCGGTACCATCTCAAGCATCGGAAAATTGAACTTGACATGTCAACGATCCGAGCTCCAATGACTGAAATCAAGCAAGAAATGGTTCGCCAGTCACTGACAGATCAGGAAGATTGGCTCATCGATTATTTTGAGCAAGGTATTAATTTGCTCGCTGTTGAACCAATTCTTTCTCATAGCTCGCTGCTCTATATTCTTAGAATGGGCGACAAAATTCTACATGAAAATTGGAGGGACGATGCAGAACTAATAATCCGTGATTTGAAGCGTAAAGGGCTTATCATGCCTATAAGAAAGCACGGCGCCATTAAAAAGCTAACAAATGTGCCTGTCGTGCTACCAAATGGCGAAGTGTCGATGACTAACAAAGATGAGATTCTGTACAAAATAAGCATGCTAGATGATCTAGATGATGTCACAGACGATGATCTACGTCGCATGTTTTACAGGAACTTGCAAACACTTAAACACCGTCGGTCTTCTGCCACAGATGCACAATCACTAGTAGGATGATTTTATGTACACGAATGAGAAATACAACTGTTTAGACCTGGAGACTGATCCGTTGTATGAAGAGATGCGTGAGTACGCAGCTCTTGAACCATGGCGTTTACGCAATGACCAAGCCAGAATTATGTCAGCAGACCTAATTCGTGGCGATGATTCGATCGATCAAATCGTCAATGAGGGCGGTGCTAAGGACGAGGATTTCAGAGCTAAGCTTCAAAGTATGCTCGAGAGCCTTGAAGGCGAAATCGTATGGGCTCATAACGCCATCTTTGACGTAGCTTGGTGTATTGCAATGCTGCAGCCAGAGCGTGGTGGTCCTATTCCAGACTGCATTAGAAAGATCGACTGGCGTGACACTAGCTTGCTGATGAAGTGGCTTATCAACGGTCAAAAGGCAGAGAAAGCAAAAGTATCGATGTCTCTTGCAAATCTTGTCAAGACATTCATGCCTGAGCATCCTAAGGCTCAAGAGTTTATTGACTTCAAGTCACAAGGGTTTGACCAAGTTGGTAAGAACCAAGAATACTGGCTTGAGCGTGGTACTCTCGACGTTATAATGACCAAGGCACTGGCATGTAAATACACACCTCAAGTGCCTGAATCTATGCGCCGTGGTATGCTTACAGAGTTTAAGTGCATTGTGCCACTTGCTAATGCTTGGCTCAATGGCATTCGTATTGACCAAGACCAACTTGCTGAGTGCGAGAAGTATTATGGCAACCGTAAGAAAGACATTGCCAAAGAGCTAGGCGTATCAGAAAAACTATTTAGCTCGCCAAAACAGTTGGTTCAATATCTGTTCACGGATTTAGAGCTTAAGCCTGTATCTCAAACTCCTTCAAGTAATCCCGGTACATCTAAAGGTGATTTGCTATGGATTCAGCGTGATCTTCTTGCCAAGGAAGGTCCAAACGGTGAACGCTATCAGAAAGTCAGCAAAATCCTTGAAGCAAAAGAATCAACAACACTCTACTCAAAATATGTCAAAACATGCAAAGAAGCGTTGGCTCATAATGGCGACGGTTACATCTACGGTAGCCCACGACTTTTTGGTACTTACACTGGTCGGATGACTTATAGCAATGCCACAATGCGTAAATTCAAGACAGGTATTGCCTTGCACCAAATCCCTCGTAAGGCTACAATGATTCGAGCAATGCTTGTGCCGCATGAAGGCTTTAAGATTTATGAAGCTGATGCTTCGGGCCAAGAGTCAAGGCTCATGGCTATTAGGTCTGGAGACGCCACAATGCTGAAAGTCTTCAAAGAAGGTCTGAACTTCCACTCTATGACTGGCTCTAAGATTGTTACCATGGACTATAATGAGTTCATGGAGCTTTATAAAGCCGAAGACGATGATGGCCCGTACACCGAGAAGCGCCAAATGGGTAAGCTGACCAACCTGTCTTGTAACTACAGGATTTCAGGTAGAGCTTTGGCGAAACAGTCATTTGAGAAGTACGGTGAATTCCTGGATGATGCGACTGGCAACTTCTTGGTCAAAACATTTAAAGAGTCTTATCCAGGAGTACCATTGTTCTGGAAACAGGCCGTACAAGACTCTCGTCTAAACGGCTATACTGAAGCCTTTGGTGGTCGACGCTTCAAACTTTGTAATTGGCACACCGATGCCTGGATGACAGAGTCCTCAGCTATTTCGTTCCAAATACAAGGTTCTGGGGCCTCAATGAAAGAAATTGCAATCGCAGAGCTTTACGAGAAAGTGCCAGAATTCCACTTCTCACTTGACTTGCACGATGCAACATTTGGCTATATCCCAGAAGCCAATGCAGAAGAGATTAAAGCTAAAGTCGATGAAGTTCTTGATAACATCGATTATAGCAAGCACTGGGGTTTTGAACCGCCAATCGATCTGCCGTACGAGTCTAAAATGGGTGAATCATTTAAGGATGTGAAATGATCACTCAAGATGAATTAAAGTCTATACTTCATTATGACCCAGAAACAGGGATTTTTAGATGGCTTACAGGTGATAATGGCCAAATAATTGGAGGCATTGCTGGATCATCGAGTGGTGGAAAAAGAATTAGAATAGGAATTAATGGTAAGCAATATAAAGCTCACAGATTAGCTTTTATGTATCAACTAGGACGATGGCCTAAAAATTTAGTCGATCATAAAAATAGAAATCCATTAGATAATGCATGGAAAAATTTAAGGGAGGCTACGTATTCTCAGAATCTTTGTAACACGCAGCGGAAATCATCTACTGGATACAAAAATGTATATCCGCAATCTAACGGCACATACTATGTAAAGATTTGCATGCATAATAAAGCTGTGTATGAGCGAGGATTCGAAACTGTAGATGCAGCTTTTGAATATTCAAAAATACTTCGAAAACAACTTCATGGCGAATTTTCAAATCATGGCGAGGAATTATCATGAGTAAGATAATGGCACTTTCGCACTCACGCATCAACGACTTTGACCAATGCGCGTTGAAATTCAAGCTCAAGTATATCGACAAAGCACCGGAATTCAAAATGGATAAGTCTAAGTCGCCGCATCTTATAAAGGGTGAGAAGATTCACAAATATCTTGAGGATTATGTCAATCACAGAAAAGAAGGCCGTGATGACATTGGTGAGAATTCTCTCGATGCAGTTGAAAATGGTAAAGAGTTTGCAGACAGCATCATTGACCTGTATGGCCCTGAAAATGTATTCGCTGAATTACAGTTGGCTATCGACAAAGATTGGCGGCCTGTAGACTGGTTTAGTCCAGATGCTTATATGCGAGCCATAGTCGACTTCTCAGCGTATGGCCATAACATCTCTGAAGCCATAGATTGGAAAAGTGGCAAGTTTACAAATTACACGCCAGATTCTGGTTTTGGCCAGCTTGAATTGACAGCTGGCTTTATCTTCGCATTGAAGCCTGAGATTGAGCGTGTACAGACACAGTATGCGTATGTTGAGCATCGTAAAGCTGTCAAGAAAGTATATACTGCTGATGACTACATTCCAATCAGGCAATACTTTGATGCTAAGTCTGAAGAGGTAAATGCCGAAGAGAAGTTCCTCCCTAAAAAGAACCGCTTTTGCCGATGGTGCGAAGCTACAAAATCAATGTGTCCTCATGCAACAAAAGAAGACTTTTAAGGCATCGTGTAAAGCGATCGAAGTCGGAGATGATGCCATGGCTTGTAAGCGGTGTCAATATATTTGGCGCAAGGGTATCAAGCCACCTAGGTGCAAGAATAAGATGACTAAATCCATACACAAGAAGCTTCCTGTAGTCATCTTCGGCTTAGATCGAGTAGAATAGGTTGATCGCTCTGAATAGCTGCTAATTCTAGCTATATTACCCTACGGGCTGACCTGCTAAAAGTTTAGTGGGAGCGCTTTCAGAGCGGCGCATTTTATAAGAGGTAGCTAAAGTGAGCACTCCTGAAAACAAGGTAAAAGAATGGGCTAAGCGTAAGTTAAAGAAAGAACTGCCAGATGTTTGGCTTTATGCGCCACCCGGCGGATTTTATGGAAAGGCGGGCGTACCCGACCAGTTAGGCGTTTGGCGTGGAGTATTCTTTGCTATTGAGTATAAGGCCGATGCCAAGAAACACCCAACTGAAATTCAGATGGTGCAGCTAAAACACCTCGATAGACAAGGTTGTATTGCCTGTGTTTTGAAGGGCAAAAATACAGGTCGGCTAGATAACTTAATATCGATAATTAAGGAGAAAGCCCGTGGCTTTAAAGATACCGTTTGACCAATACGATTGGCCGATTGCAAACCCAGATTGGAAGCCCTTTAAACACCAGGTTGAAACTACAAGGTTTTTGATCACTAATAAGCGTGGCTACGTGCTAAACGAGTTGGGCACGGGTAAAACAATGTCAGCTCTATGGGCGACAGATTTTTTGATGAAAAATAGCGTCATTAACAAAGTCCTGGTCGTTGGTCCTCTATCAACTATGGGCACAGTGTGGTATGACTCTATTCGTCAAAACCTTGGTACTAAGTCCGTAGGCGTGGCGCATGGCCCTAAGCAAAAGCGTATTAACGTCATAAAGCAGCAATTCGAGTACACGATCATCAACCATGATGGCGTCAAGATACTTGAAGATGAGTTGATTAATGCTAAGTACGATGTGATTATCATCGATGAGTTGACAGCTTTTAAAACCTACAGCACTGATCGCTCAAAGGCTATGCGCCGAGTGGCTAAGCATGCTAAAGCTGTATGGGGCTTAACAGGTAATGTGACGCCTAATAAGCCTACTGAGGCGTTTGGCCAAGCAAAACTTGTAAACCCTAATCACCCTAATGTACCACGTTATTTCACGAAGTTTAGAAATCTTGTTGAGCGTGAAGTAGCTCCAAGGATTTGGGTGCCAAAAGACGGTTGTGAAAAGGAAGTCTTTAAGATTCTCCAGCCAGCAATCCGTTACAAGCGTGACGAATGTATTGACATCCCTGATCTTAATCATATCACAGTTAATGTTGATATGAGCGAGCAGCAGAAGCAAGCTTATGAAGACGTGCGCAAAGCTCTAATTCATGAGTATGAAAATGACATGATCACAGCTTCAAATGCAGGCGTCAAGCTCTTTAAGCTCTTGCAAATTGCAGCAGGGTGGGTTAAGTCAGACGAAGGCGAAGTTATTGAGCTTGATAGTCAGCCAAGACTTGATCGATTGCTCAATATCTATGAAGAGCTTGATACTAAGAAATTGGTTGTCTTTACAAGTTTTAGAGCGTCAGTTGAAGGCGTAACTAAGTTTCTGAAGAAGAAAGGCATTAAAGCTGAGTATATCCACGGCAGCGTTAAGCAGGATGTTCGAGCCAATTTGATCAGGCAATTCCAAATGGGCGACCTTGAAGTGCTTGTCATACAACCAAGATCTGCTTCACATGGTATTACTCTGACTGCGTCAAATACCATTGTATGGCACAGCTTAGATATGAGCGGTGAAACTGTATCACAGGCTAATGGTCGTATATCACGAATTGGTCAGTCAAGGGTACAAACAATCTATAATTTCGTAGGTTGTAGCTCCGAAGCCCATGCGTTAAAAATGCTGACAGATAAGCAGTCTAGGGCCAATGATGTGCTAGACCTGTTTAAAGAAGTTGTGTTCTCAAACTGAGTGTTTTAGAGTTTACATTACTAGCAGCCAGTGTATAATAGCACTTGTAAATTCAAATAAGGTGATAACTAAATGGCTGACGTAGCAAGCAAAGTAAATCAGTACATTCAGATTCGAAACGACCTCGATGCTAAGCGCAAAGAGTATCAAGAAATTGAGCGAGAATTAAAAGCTCAGCTCGAAGATATTCAATTTGAGATTCTTAATATCTCAGATGAATTAGGCGTCGATAGTTTGAAAACTGAATTTGGTACAGCGTATCGGTCAGTTAAAACATCCTATCGAATCCTTGACTGGGAAGCCTATTTAGAATGGGCCGAGCAGCATGGCGCTTTGCATACATTGCAAAAGCGTGTAACAAAGTCCGCAGTGGACGAGGTAGTCAACGAAGACCTTGACGGTGACCTGCCACCTGGACTTGATCTGTATAGTGAAGTAACCATCAACATAAGGAAGGGCTAATATGTCTACTCCAGCTATCCCAGAACATCTCAAGAAATACCAAGAGCAAAGCGCCACGTCCTCTGAAGCTCAAAGCTTGGCTGACAGTGGTAATCCTACAATTCCTCGCCTGTCTATTAAGGGTGGCAAGTTTCGCTTTATTCAAGGCGAAGAGGAGTCAAAGAAGTTTAATTCCGTCGATGTAGTTGTTGTTGGCGTCGATCCTGAAGGCGGTCGAATGAATAAGACTTTTTACAAGTCAGCATTTGATCCGTCAAACCCTGAGCCACCTGATTGCTCATCAATTAACGGCGTAGTTCCAGATTCATGGGTCGCAGAGCCACAAGCTTCGGCTTGTGCACGTTGTCCTATGAATGCCTTTGGCTCTGCCACTAATGCTCAAGGTCAACGCACTAAGGGCAAAGCTTGTAAAGACAGCAAGTGGCTATGGGTTGTCAAACTCGATGAGATTGATGAAGAATCTCCAACAGTTTGGTGTCTCAATGTGCCAGCATCCTCTCTCAAAGCTCTGAGCGCATTCGGCCGTCAAGTGAATAAGACTGGCTTGCCTCTACATGTTATTCATACACGTATCGAGCTTGACGATGAGTTTGATTATCCTGTGCTTGATTTGCAAATTGCGGGTTATCTCGATGAGAAACAGTGTGCAATTGCGGACGAAGTCCATGATGACAAACCTTGGCGTGATCTTGTAGGCGATACAAGTGTACCTCAGGGTGCTTTGGCTCAACAAAAAGCTGAGTCACAAGGTCTGGTAGAGCATCAGCCTGCTGAGCGCGAAGTGCAAAGCACTAAGACTGAGCAGTCTACAACTGCACAAAAACCGTCATCTGCTGACACGTCTAACCCTGACGCAGCTGTAGAGAACTGGTAACTATCCACAAGGCGCTACGATCGTAGCGCCTAACTTCTCTTGGAGATTGTTTATGTCTATAGATTTGGCTATTTCACTTGGCCATAACTCAAGCTGCGTGGCCATTGACCATGTAGATGGTAACATCTTGTGTGGATTTGAAGAAGAGCGTCTCACAGGTGTTAAGTCAGATTCTGCGTACCCTGTGCTTTCAATCGAAAAGTGTATGTCGACGCTTCAACGTCCATCTGTAAGACATATCTATATCAGCCACTGGTTTGCAGATGGTCGACTGAAGCCATGCAAATATTACGATGACTCACATATCAAGTCTCTTGGCGCGCAACTAGTGGTCAGCGTGTCAAAAGACATTACGCACCACGATGCTCATAATTACTCAGCTTTGGCTTTTGCACAAAGTAGTCCAGGCTTTGAGTCAGACTTTTTCTCACTCGTAGTCGATGGTTTTGGCACTCAAGGTGAATGCTTGTCATTGTATCAGTCAACCACTGAGTCAGCCAAGTATGCAAAGACTCGACTTCTTCACCGTGCTTTTGGCTATAACAAGTCTCTTGGCATCTTGTATCAGTATGCTACTGCTTTTCTTGGTATGAAGATGCAGCAAGACGAATACAAGTTGCTTGGCTATGAAGCGCACGCGGACGAATTGACGGAAGATCATTTCGATGTTGTAGCAGATCGAGCTTCAAAGCTGACAGCTAAGTACTTCAAAGGTATCATGAATCCAATAGATATTGACCGTGACAAAGACCCTATTGTCAATATCAATGCCTTGAAGATGACCAAAGACGGCGTCTTTGAAGAGCTTTGGGCTTTGCTTAATGAATTCGATATTGATGACCGTACTGACTTCGATGCAAAAGTCCTAGTATCAATACTTGTCCAACAAGTCGTTGAAGACGTAGTTCTGCAGATTGTGCGGACTTACGGTATTAAGAAGCTAATCTGTAGCGGCGGCGTTTTCATGAACGTCAAGCTTAATTTGAAGCTATCACAAATGGTTGAAAAGCTTTGTGTTATGCCGCTTGCAGGGGATCAGGGCGCAGCTATCGGTTTATACCATTACCACAATCAAAATCTTAAGTGGCCGAACCACTTGTACTGGGGGCATCGTCCTTGGAACAAGCTTGACAAATTCAATGATGTAAAAGGCATTGAAGTATACGGCGATCGAGGCTCATTTATTGACGCAGTCTTGAAGGAACTCACTAAAGGCCCTGGCTATGTAAACATTGTCACAGGTGATATGGAGTATGGGCCACGCGCTTTGTGCAACACAACTACACTAGCCATTCCAGATCGTGAGAATACTGAGGCCATTAATAAACTGAACGATCGTACAACTGTTATGCCTATGGCACCTGTAATGACTGAAGAGATGGCTTCAAAGTACTTGCAACCGTTCTATCAAGGTGTACATAAATCTCTTGAGTATATGATTGCTGCTTGTGTGTTAAATAAAGGCGTTGATAGCTTTGATGGTGCTGCTCACAAGTATGAAGGCCCTTGGTTTGGCTGGACTTTTAAAACATGTAGACCCCAAATCCTTAGCGCTGGGCACCCAGTTTATGATGTCCTTGAAAAGATTGGTAAGCCACTAATCAATACCAGCTTCAATTATCATGGCGTGCCAATTGTATACGATGAGAAAGACATCGTGAATTCGCATATTAAGCAAAATGAAAACGGCGTCATTAAAACCCTAATCCTGGTGGAGTCAAATCAATGAGCATTGTAAAAGACGTAGTATTCTTCAATCAAGAAGTACTTGGCATTGAGCAACGCACGCCTGGCATTCTGCCAACTGATGAGCATGAGATCACTATCAAATGCCTACATGAAGAGATCGATGAGTACATTGATGCTTACGACGAATGCTGTCGAGACGACGACGCTATCGCAAAAGACCATGAGCTGAAGTATGTAGCTGACATGGCTGATGCTATGATTGATAACATCTATTTTGCAATCGGTGCTCTCTACAAGTTGGGTTTGACAGCTGACCAAATTGAGCGTGGCTTTAGCGCGGTTCATAATTGCAACGTCCAAAAGAAAGCTGGCCAAAATGCAAAGCGTGCTACAGGCGCTGCTGACGCTGTTAAGCCAGAAGGCTGGGTTGGCCCTGAGCAAAAATTGCTGGAAATTATCAAGGAGCGAGTAGAATGAGTGTTTATGTCGTTGAAGGGCCTGACGGTGCAGGTAAAAGCACGCTTGTTAATGCTTTAAAGACTGCGGATGAGTCTATTGCAACCTTGCACCCTGGTAAACCTCCTACAAGTTATGAAGCGTTGCTTGAAATGCTCAATGAGCAGATGACGCAATTGCCAAAAGGTACTTTCGTCTATGATCGAGTATCCTGTATCTCTGAGTGGGTTTATCGCCCATTCAGGCTTGACTTGAAAGCTGATCAAGAGAACGAGGTTGCAGTTTACTTTAGTCTGCTTGAAGCTCAGATGATGATGTCTTTACATCTTGATTGGACTATTATTTACTGTCGACCAAATCATGATGCTATCTTGCGTAACTGCACGCAGTTTACAGAGCATGATACTGATGAAACGCAAGAGGTTGTCAGAAAGCATATGTTAGAAATCATTCGGTCATATGATGCAACAATGGATCGGCTTAGAGCCTTTGGTTGCACGGTGATCAACTATGACTATGAGAATGATCTTGCAGAACAATTCATCACAGCTATGGTGTCATCATGAGTCAAGATACAACTAATCTAGCGTGGCTCAAGCAATTGCTTGACACATTGACGTATGGTCGAACAGTTGAAGTGCGTGGCTCTGAGATCAAAGAGCTTGAAAATCGTAGTTTGACAATCGATCCATTGTGGCCTTTCATCACATTCGAAGATCGTAATTATAACTTCGATTACTGCAAGAAAGAGCTATTGTGGAAAATCAATGGCGATCCATTCGATGGGCGTATCAAGAAACATGCTAAAATGTGGTCGTCAGTACAAAATGACAATGGTTCATTCAATTCAAATTACGGTGCTTACTGGTTCAGGAATTACGGTATTCAAAAAGCCGTAGAACAATTAGAGTATGACAAGTATTCGCGTCGTGCATCCATTCCAATGCTGGCGTCTGAACATGTTGGCATGGATGTTCGTGATACAGTTTGCACTGAAGCGATGACGTTTCTTATTCGCAATGATCGCTTGAATTGTCATGTTCATATGCGATCTAGCGATCAAGTCTTTGGCCTTGGAACTGATTTGCCTTCTTTCTCGCTGGTTCAGCGCTTGGTACTTGGTCTGATTAGTAAGAAGTATCCTGAAGTTCAAATGGGCTCACTTACAGTGGTTGCTGCAAGCTCTCATATTTATGCGCGTCATTTTGAGATGGCTGATAAATTAGCAACTGAAAATCCTGCCGTTAAGCCAATGAGTAATGATCTTTGGATGCCAATTCCAACATTCGAAGAAGCAAAATTTCTCACAGAGAGAAGCGGGCTTGGTCTGACTAGAGCTGATCTTGGCCGAACCAAAGATTGTTCATTGGCCAGATGGCTACTTTCGTCCGGAGAATTATAATGTACAGGCCAACCGTCGATGAATACTTTATCGTTATGGCTATGCATGCAGCCACACGGGCGTCTTGCGCAAGGCGCCGTGTTGGCTGTATTCTGGTCAACGATCTGAATCACGTACTGTCAACAGGCATGAATGGTCCAGATAAAGGAGCGGTGAACTGCACCACGGTACCTTGCGCTGGGGCTGATAGCCCGTCCGGCACTAATCTTTCAGCCTGCGGTGCGATACATGCGGAAATTAATGCGCTCCTGCAATGCTCTGACGTGCAGAAAATTAAAACGGCGTATGTTACTACTAGTCCTTGCATTGAGTGCACCAAGGCGCTCCTCAATACGTCCTGTGAGCGCATTGTGTATCTTACCAAGTATAGCGATGGTCACGATAGCGCCATTGAAAAGTGGCGAGCTAGAGGTCGCATTATTCAGCCAATAAGCGAATGCCACATAGAAAAAGGCTATGTGAATAAGTTTTGCTCAATCTACGGGATGAAATGGTCATGATCACACTGTATAGAAAGAATTCGTTCGGCATAGGTCGCTGGTGTATTTGGAAAGAGAGCGATCATGTTATTAAGTTTGGCCACAGTGCATCATTGCAAGGCCATCTGATTGTTTCTGAAGAATACGTGGAAGATGGTAAAGCAGGCCGTAGTTTGGCTGAGCAAGTACAGTCTCGTATTGATTCACGTATTAGCAAGATGCGTGACAAAGGCTATAAAGATACTGCCGATGAGGCTGCTAAAGCTCAAACTAATCAGCTTGGCCTAGTTACGCCAATGCTTGCGAAGCCATTAAAAGTCAGCAGTATTAAAGAGTCGTTCATACAGCCTAAATTGAACGGCCACAGATGTCTTATTGCAAATGTTGACGGCGACATAATTGCTTACTCTCGTCAAGGTAAGCTGATTCACACAGTTGATCACGTGACAAATGAGTTTTTTGACATACTGCCTGAAAATACAGTTGTCGATGGTGAGCTTTATATCCATGGTGAGAAGCTTCAAACAATTGCCTCGCTTGTTAAACGTGAACAACCTCGGTCAAAAGAGATTAAGTACTTCGTATACGACTTTATTGATTTAAAAGATAAGCATATCAAATTTAAGGATCGAGCCGAAATCCTTAGATCGCTAGTTAAAGACATGGGCCCAAGCGTTCAGTTCACAGATACAGATCTTGTGGAGAATCTAAACGAAGCGATGGATATTTACAAGACCCATATTGAGCATGGTTTTGAAGGCTCAATTGTTCGGTCAGCTGGTGGCCTATATGAGTCAGGTAAACGTTCGTCTGGCTTGCTCAAAATTAAGCCACTATTTGATACAGAAGTTGAAGTACTTGATATTGTACCAGGCGATACAGGCTTAGGTATCTGCGTCTGTAGAATGGACGGCCTGGATCGAAGCTTTAAGATCTTAGCACCTGGCACCCATCCTGAAAAGATTCAAGCTCTAGAGCATAAAGATAAATTGATCGGTAAGCGGCTTAAAGTTGAATATCGTGAACTTACAGCTGATGGTGTGCCATTTCATGCTGTCGCAACTGAATGGTTTACTACTATTTAGCTAGTTGGCTAATTTGTAGCTAAAAGCTACGCTCTGAGAACGCTCCTATAAAGTTTTTAGCAGGTCAGCCCGTAGGGTAATATGGCTTACTAAAGCTTAAAATAGGAGCGTTTTTAATGCTTGAACGGTTGAGAAGCTTAATGCTAATAAGTATTAGTTACTTATTGTGAGCTACTTTATGAGTAAGCTGTACGCTCTGAAGTCGCTCAGAATAGCTTTTTAGCAGGCCAGCCCGTAGGGTAATATAGGTAGGAAAGTTAACTATTCAGAGCGTACTATCTATCAATTTCGAACGAGGCTACAAGGTCTTCAAGGTGACTCAGGCGGGATTCTCTGTCTAGATCACGCTTACGTAACTCAGCTATAATCTTGTCACGGTTAGCAATGCGTTCTTCATAATCCTGTTTCATGTCAAGAAAGCGCTTATCGTGATATTCACGTTCTTCTTGCAATTGATTTTCCACAATCGCAAGGCGCGCCAGTACCTGATTTGTAAATTCAGTTCTGTCTGTTGAGCGGGTTCTTTTGTTATCCGACGAAGCTTTCATGAAGCCAAGGATCAACGCACCGAGTCCACCAAGCGATGCATACAATACATTGGCCACCCATTCTGGTACGTTGTCCATTTTGCCTATTCTCCTAGCTCTAAACGTACGATTATACGTATTCATGTTTGAGCGCCCCGCCCAATAAATAAGTCAGTTAGAAACTGAATAGCCACGTTCAAGCTCAATGATATACGTACCGAGCTTTATAGCATCTGAAGGAGAGAAACAAACTAGCTCATTTTTCTCGATCGTGTTTATCGTTGGCTTCGTCGGCATCTTTTGAGTCTGAGTTGCGCAGCCCACTAAAGTGGTTATCATACCACTCAGCAGGATCATCTTCGAGTTGGTCACGAGATTTCTGCGCATCTTTTTGCTCACGTTTAGCCCTAAGCTTCTCGAGAAAATTGGCTAAAGCATATAGAATCGATACGATCTTATTGATCATTAGATTCTTTGTTCTTTGCTTTGCCAACATTCAGTGCAAGGACATCAACAACTTTGCGCAACGCTTTTAGCACTGAGTCGTCTTTTGGTGTAGGCGTCATCGCCGCAAGCGCAGCTGCCGCAGCAATAAACAGACTTACAACTTCAATGATCTCAAACCAATTTGTTGCAATATAGTCAAGCATAGATAGCTCCTTATTGACCTATAAGTTTATTATACTACGACCTCGCCCGGACTAAACGGGGATGACCATGAACCATACAAGAAAACGCTCTGAGCAAGTCCAAGGTCCTTTCGTCTATCTACATGGATAAAGACATCATGCAATCCAACTGACCATCCAAGCGACCATGCGAGCTGTGCGAATTCAAGCTTTAAGTCTTTTGACCAATTTCGCCAAAATATGTCGGCAGCCATACAACCTTCAGTTGGATGCACAGGGTTTTCAGTTAAGTGCAAGCTGCGTGGATGGCCGCCCTCAGATTCGTTGTGCTCAGGGCTTCGACATACACTCGTAGGAAATAGCGGTCGGCCCCAAGATGCGCGTAGCGCAGGCAAATGAGCTGCGAATCTAGGATCTAGCGCCACGATCCCTGAGCCTTTGCAAGCTAGCTCGTCCTCTGAAAAGTACGGTAAAGCTGTTGTCCAAGTCATAGTGCAATCCAAAGATCTCTAGGTGTAACACGATGGCCTTTAATGCGAAACTCACGTCCGCCCGCTTCAAGCGTCGCTGCCACCAGCTCGGAGCAAAACCACTTTTTCGGGTCGTGCCAGTCGGCTCGAAACGGCATGGCAAACACGGCGCCCCAGTCGTAGCCCTTACCGAGTTGCGACTTGAGGAACGTGGTGACGGCGGTTTCTTGCAGGCCGTCAATGTCTACCGTCTCGACCTTGTAATCGGCTTGCAGGGCTTCAGTGGTCGTCACATGGACACCTTTCCATCCGGTCGAATGGAAAATCACGCCATCAACCTCGATAGCGACGTGATTCCATCGGCTCATCGTGCCCGCCCTGATTAACCAGGCGGCGGGGAGGCTTGAGCGGCAGAAGTGGACCTTAATCATAGCGTTGCCGCGTATATGAACAGGTCGTCAAGATCTGCCTGCGTCATATTGAGGCCAGTCTCTGCCAAGCTGTTAAGCACAGCGTTATCCCGCTTAAACTCTTTGGACTCCTGCCAGTAGTTTTGTGCGATCAGCTTTTCGGTTGGGTCAGTGATCGCATCCAGCGCATCTACGGCCTGCTGGTATTTGCCTTGGCGGATTAGCGCCTCTTTAGCTTGGCGCTTGGTGACAGAGCGGGGGATAGATGCTTGATACTGCGCGTCCAGCTCAGCTTGAGTAAAGTCCCGCACCTCCCACGTCTGATACCATTTGCCGTCTTCGCGGAGTTCCGGCTCGCCCTCTTCGGCAAACTGCATGGCTGGGTCGTGGCCTGGATCAGTTGGTACGATCAGGCGCAAGCCCTTCTCGGTTATAACTGCATCCGTCATTACAGCCGGGAAGGACACGGAGGGGAACGCTTTACGGATGGCGCTATGTGTTCTGAAAACCTGCTTGGTTTCTGGTCGGTAATACATAGTTATTCGTCCTCAGTACGAGTGGAAGGAAAGGCACGTTCATCGCCAGGCCAAATGATACGGACTGCGCCATTAGCCCCTGGCGATCCGGGGCGTAGATAAGGAGGGTCTTGGTAGATGGAGTACCACCCACCGCCACCACCGCCGCCGTATCGCATCCCGGTCGCACCACTACCGCCGCCGCCATTGCCACCAGCTGCGCGCGCTGCGCTGGTGCCCCCAGCGCCATTGCCCCCCATACCAAGCAGGCTAACGCCGCCGCCATTGCCACCTTTGTAATGGAAGCTGGAGTCATAGTTGGAGCCACCGCCACCGCCGCCACCGCCGCCGCCGAGGCCGGCCTCACCAGATTCGGCTACGACCGCCGAGCTATTGGATGTCGCTGGGCTGCCACCCTTGCCGCCCTTGCCGGTATAACCACCTGCGCCCCCACCGCCGCCACCGCCATAATAAGAGGAGCTGTAATAACCACCATCACCACCAGGCCCGCCTTGCCCCACGACTGGCCGACCGCTATTGGTTGACCACGCGGTCCCCGTTTCAATCAGTGTCACCCCGTCGAGAACTACCTTTGTATTGCCGCCTACCGACGCACCTAATTGATCTGGCCCCGCTGGGCCACCAGCCCCTACTTCGATAGTCAGGACTTGTCCCGCCTCTACAGTGATATTGTTGGCGTAGGCCAACGACCCACCGGACCCACCGGCACCCCCTCTGCCGGAGGTTCCGCCACCGCCGCCCCCACCAACGCCAACCAGGGAAATAGACTTAACGCCCGCAGGAACCTCCCAGGAAGTGCTTGAAGTAAAAACTTCTTGACCTATGGCCTTACCACTCCCCATTAACATTGCTTCAATCATGACAGCGCCCCCAGCGATCCAATCCATTCTTCGCCTGTCCAGAACAGCACGACCGTTGCTTTTGTGCCGTCCAGTGTCGGCGCTTGGCCATCGGCCCAGTTAATTTCCGATGGCCAAGTGATCGTGCGATTTGCCAGCAGGCTGTTGTAGAGATGCACCACCACCGTCATGGCTCTCCCCGACCCCGGCGCATTGATAAACGAGATAGTGCGGTCGCTTGTCGCGGAAATGCGAAACACCTGACTGGAGGCCAAGTTGAGCGAGGCAGTGGTAAAGCCGCTGGCGAGGTCGTAGCGGCCCACCTGAAACGATGCGGCCGTAAGATCGAAACCCGCCATATCTATCGCGCCAGTTGCAGTACCCTGTAGCTTTGTTACGTTTGACCAGTCAGCAGTTACCCCTGGCTCTGAAGCAGTAACGTCGGCCAGATCATTAAGCAGGTTCCAATAAACGCCACCGTGTAATACGCTAGACGGTACGCTTATCGAACCAGTTAATGACGACCAAGAGCCTCTAAAGTTCGCGGCCGATTGAGATATGCCGGCGCTTTGCGCAGCATCTGTCGCGCTATTGGCCGCCGCCGTGGCACTAGATTCAGCCTCCCCGGCCAGCGTCTCCACCTCGGTAAAGACTACATCCGCCCAATCAACACTGTCTTGCAGCGTGGTTGTCAGATTTGGATACCACTGTACTAACGAATTCATTTTCGTATTAAAACTTTCAGGATTTTCGTTCCTAAAAGGTAACTCTGCAGGCGGCTGGCTAATTGCTGGTTTTGGAGGTATTGCCATGTTAAAATTCCTCTACTTGTAGTGACAATTCAGATATTGACGGATTTGAGATGCCTTGCACAGCTCCTCTATAAACGCCGAATGTGATAGAGCTTCGATATTTGTCAGAGTCACCAATATACAAAGTTGGCTCAGCGGCAACATTCTCAAGCTGGTCAACTACGAAGTCTACTAGAGAACTCTCTACACTGACTTCATAGTCTACGGTCTTAATGACTCGACGTTTAACAAGTTCCAAATTGCCAAATTGGTCTCGCTCTTTGTTACTATAATCCAAGATTTCAACGCTTGTACCGTAATTTGTAACGCCTAAGTCTTTGTTTGGCCCAACAACGAGTCGACCACAACTTACAGGATCACCTGCACTAGACGCGGCTATGGTTATATTTATCGTTGCATTAGGATATGGTGGAATGCCTTCAAAGACAGCGGCCTTAACGACACTGTAAGGTTCAAAGTGCCAGTTCCAAAAATCTGAGACACCGGCGCTCATTAGCTCTTTAGTTTCCTGGTGAACTACACCTTCAACGTCGTCCGTTACAGTTATTGACACAGTGGTGCCAACGACGTTGAGTACGGCCAACGTTGAAAACAGCGATCCAGGTTTAATGTCAACACTGATTTGATCAGTTGAAGTTGATATACTATCGCGGCCTTCAGTGAACATCCGCCAGATATTTGAGTAGCCAACTTTCAGCCAGTCTTGAGCAGTATCTTTACTTGGCTCAGAAGTAACGCTGTCTTTTAAAGCCTCCCATACAAGGCGGTTGTGTACAACTCGATCGCCGGTGTTATATGTGCCGGATGCCCAGTCAGATTCGACATTAGCTACGTCGGTGCTGACCAGCTTAGCGTCATCGATAATTATAGGTTCGACTAGCTTCATACAAAGTTCCTCGCTTCAGGCATGCCAGTCTGATCCCATCGTTGTAACAGTTCACGCTGCTTTTCATTAGACTTTACAATGGCCCTATTAGCTGCTTTAAGATCTTCGCGTAGTGATCTAATTTCAGCAGATGTTTTCGATCCACTGCTCAAGGCGTTCATCAAGTCTTCATGACTTACCACTTTTGAAGGGCCAGTCATTTCGATCTCGGCGCCACGCTCACCGACCATGCGAAGGCCACCGTCATGTAAACCGCCGTTTGCGTAGCCGCTAATCTCGCCATTAGCTGTTGCGGCTTTTCTAATCTCATCCTCAAGAGCACTTGGAGTTACGTAACCCTTATTAAGCGCATCGCTCCAAAATGCCCGACCTTCAGGGTCAACATCCCGGCCAAGAACATTTTCGTAAGCTCTATCGAGCATAGACTGACGGCCTTGTTCGGCTCGACTAGTATTAGATGCGCTGATAGAACTATTAAGAGATGACATAATCGATGATAGATTACTAATAGCTTCGCGCACGGTCATTACGCTGCTGTTAACACCGTTAATCGCATCAATCTGAGCTTGCTCACGTGCGATTATCGCATCCAGCCTTGCGATCTCGGAGTTATACTGCTCACGAATCATTTCCGTCTGTTTCTGCAAACTTTGCAGAGACTTTTCAGCTGTAGTCAGCTGACGACCACCTTCACGCTCAAGCTCTTCAAGGATATTAAGAGTTTTACCTTGCTCACGCTCATACGCAACTCGAGTCTCGTATTGAGAATCATCTATCTGAGATGCTATTTCCGCAGCTTCGCCCGTACCAGTTAGATCTTTAGTTCTCAGCGCATCTTGAATAGTTTGCAGCGCATCGAAGCGGCGAATGTCTTGGATTGGGTCATAAGAGTTGCGCATACCAGATGCGGCAGACTCAATCGCATTCATTTCCTCTTTAATCGCTTGTAAACCTTCTCTAGCCGCGTCAATTGCAAGCTGATTAGCTTCAAGTCGAGCTTCCATAACCTTTTTGGCCGCTTCTTTTTCTGCGTCCACGGCCTTTTGAAGCTCATTCATAGCATTACTTAGAAGCTCATCATTTCGATCTTCTAGATACGTATAATACTCGTCCGCCGCGTCTTGCAACCGCAACAGTGTGGCTATATTATCACGTCCAGCATACGTATGACGATTTTGAATTGCTACCAACTCAGCAAAACCTTCGCGTGTCTCTGGTAGCGGCAGATCACCCATAGCTTCTGCCAGTCTTCTGCTGTTGTTTTTAAACTGCTCTTCTTCAGACAAGAAGTTGCCTTCGAATTCTGTAATAGCGTTAGTAAAGTTTTCAAGACCACCCATTAACTCAGCCATGAAATTCGCTGCATGAGCTTCGTATCTAGCATTCTCACGCTCAGCGGTTAGACCAAGTGAGATTATGGCTTCACGCATCACAGCTACTTGAGTTGACGCTCTAGCAAGAGTCTCGCCCATGCCTTCGCCCGCACGTTGCAATTCTGCGAGGAACGGTACGACAGCGTCGGCCAAGTCATCGAAGATAGTGCCAAATACGGCAGCTATCTCTTCTTCCTTCTCTTCAGCATCTAGCCCTTTTAGACTAATCTTTTGTGTCTCTATTACAAACTGGTCTAAACGAGCCTGTATATCGTTTGGCAATACGCCCAAGACCTCTGCACCAGCTACGACGCTATCTTTAATGGAGCTGAACACTAGGCTAAATTGTTTCGCTGTTTGCTTTGGAAGATTTTGAAACTCATCCCACTTTTTATCTGATCCAAACCATCCGCCGTCTTCTTCAATGGTCGCGTAAGCTCTAATAAGACTGCCGTCAATTGCATCCTGTAAAGAGCCAGCGATAATTTGGACACCTCGATCTTTAACGTCTCGGTCGCCACCAACGATAGATCCAAACGCGCCAGATACCCAACCTAAAAGCATGTTAGCTAATGGGTCAAAGTTAAAGCCTAGACCATCGCCTATTTCGCCCATTATTTTTTGCAGTGGCTTTACGCCAGTCATAGTAAGAATTTCGTCTTCGAAATTCCTAAGGCCTAGCACGCCGCCTCCTTGACCAAGTGGTCCAACGTCGCCAATACCATTACGCGCAATCAACGTGGATGCCCCGCCAATCCCTGCCTGAACGCGCTCAAGAGCCCTCAACATGCCAGTGTTAATGTTTACGAGCTTTTCGTTGGTCTCGGCAATAATATCTGTAGCATTGGCGATTGACTCAGATTTAGCCATTGGATCGCCAAGAACAGAGCCGGTGCCCTGAGTCTCTTGACGACTTTCAGATATTGACTGACCGCCACTGCCTAGAGAGCCAATCGATACGCCAAGACTTGCGACAGCTGCGGCCATTGCGGCCATACGAGGAATCGCCGTGTACGGATCGCCCATACCCTGGTTAAGCACAGCGCCGATTGCTTGCACAACGTTAAGCGCTTGCATTGCCACGGCCATTTTCTTGTATGACTCAGAACCTTGCTCTTGAGTGTCTTGCAGGTGGCCTACAGTTTCTTGAGCCATGCCGGCGAACTCGCCCATAGCGCCGCCGACTTTTTGCCAGCGAGTTTGAACCGTTTCGCCGGCTTCATCGCCCTTCTCGCCTAGCATTGTGAGCTTATTGATAAGCTTATCAGCTTCTTCTTCTCCGATAATACCTAGGTGGACGGCCATTTGAATATCCGCCACCATATCAGAGAAATCCATCATATCTTGATAGACTGGATCGATCTTTGCCTTGATAGAGTCAAGAGCTTGCTCGGCTTCACTACGAGCGTATTTCCAGTGGTTTGCGAATTCTTCTACTGATGACGAATCGCCTTCACCGTCTCCACCTAAGGTGCTAATGAATTCTTTATCAGATCTAGCGGCCTCTTGCAGTTCTTTTCGCATTTTCTTATACGCTTCGAACTGGTCTTTGCCTAACCCTAGTCGCTCTTCAATGCTTTCAGCTGTTTCACCATCACTTTTACCGATCGCGTCATATAGATCATCGTAGATACCTTTTATAGATTCTAGCTTGTCACGATGGACCTTTTCCAAATTATCTAGCTCAGTCTGGATCTCGTCTGACTCGAGATTATCGGCCAATCCGCTCAGCAAATTATTGCTGGTGTCGATGTCGATATTGAAAAAGTCTAGCACGCCCTTTCCAAGACCGTCCAAAAATCTCAGAAATTGCGCAATTTTATTTTTGGCATACTCAAAAGGTTTATTAAACGCTAGTTTAATCCTTAAGCCCATTTCTTCAAAGATCTGCATGACTTTAGTAGCCGTGTAGGTCAGCGCTAAAGCTATCCGGTTGCCTACCTTTTTAACTACGTCGTATTCGTCATACAGCCACGACCCAATGGAATAGCCTACAAACGCTGCAGCACCAAGAGATAAAGCAGCCGTGACACCGGCAACGGCTAATCCCAAGCCTTTAACAGCTTTGGAGGCTGTTTTAGCCTGCGCGACCATAATAGCCTGCTGGGCATTGTACAGCTTGTAAGCTGCTATAGACCCAAATACTACGCCAGCTGTTGCTTCAACCTCATTTCTATGCTCTGCAAGGAAAACAATTGTACGCCCGATCCATGCGGCGAAGTCGATAAACGCTTGGGTTACGGTTATTACAGCGTTGAAAAATCTCTCGATATCTTCTGGTTGTATGCTTTCTACAAAGTCATACATATCCAGTGCTACCCCGGCTACTTGCTCGCCGAAAATAGCAAAATAGTCAGATGCGCTGTCTATCTTCTGCACGATAGCTGTGATCAGTTTTGCTATAGCAAAACCGGCCTCATTTTGAGACATTTCGATCATTGACTCAGTGATCACGTTTTTGAAACGGTTGATACTAGCCTGAATTGACTTTGTAGACAGCTCTACAGCCGGTCCAAAGCGTTCAATGATGAAGCCAGACCATTGAGACGCAAATTCTTCTGCTGATATAAGACCTTTCTGCATCTTATCCATCATTTCAGATACTGTGTAGCCCATTGCTTCAGCAGCGAGCGTAATGGCGCCTGGAACGTGCTCACCAAGTTGCTGTTTCAATTCTTCCATCATGAGCTGGCCTTTACTCATGATTTGGATCATTACGTTAAACACACGCTCTGTGTTGTATTCTGGCATGTGCAACACAGAGCTTAAGATAACTGTGGATTGGAAGAGCTCTTCGTTATACGCACGAAGATGATCGAAATCCATGGACGCTTTAAGTTTTGCGTAACCTTTCGTAATCGAGTTTAAAGGCACCGCGTAAGCTTGAGCGGTATCTTTCAAGTATTCAAATGATTCGCCAGCCTTTTCTAAGTCATTTGTCACAGTGAACATCTGCGACTTGAATGTTGTTACAACTTTATCAGCTTCTATGAGCTGTTTAATAAATCCAGATAGGAATCTTACAGGTTGTGCGCTTATAAGCAGGGCCTGCATTCTGCTAAAGTTACGTGAGAAAGACTGGATGGCCTTTTGACTATCGCCAAGTTTACGATTTACTTGACCTGTAGCAGTCTCAATACTGCGCAAAGATCGAACAACACTAGAGGCACCTGAACGAGCCTTAGTGGGATCGATTACAATGTATATGACTCTTTCTTCAGCCATTATGCCACCTGACTAAAATTGTCGATCTTTGAGCTGTGTTTAACGATTTCGATCAGTAATTCAGGGCGTTCATTAAATACTTGATATAGATAGACTCGATTGAATTCGAGTTGTTGACCATCAGGATCAAATACGTCATGCCAACCGGTAATGACTTCTTCGCAAATAAAATCGACGAAGTTTTCATCGATCTCTAAATCTGTAGCTTGACGATATAGCTTCAAGCCATAGTCTTTGGCTTTAACAATTAGATCTGGGTCAAACAGGTATTTGCAAAAGATCTTAGAATTACTGAGTTTAACTTCGCTCATAGTGGAGCCTTAAATCTTGTTATAACAGACTTTGAAATCCAGTTTGGATCCGTAACAGTCTCGCCCGTAATCATTTGAGCATGATCGACAACTTGAGCTGCTTGAAACTTCAGTCCAGATGGCATTTTGACGTTGTCAAAAATAGACGCGCAAATATCCGTGAGCTCTAACAAACGACCTACGCCTTCCCCACGTCTAGCGTATACTTCAACAGCGACGTGACCAGTCAGTAGCTTGTTTGGAATCTGGCCATGACTAAAATTAGAGGAGTCATCATTAAAGACTTGAATCCTCACGAATTCATTTAAGTCCTTTACTTGGAGTTTAATACCTTCTTGCTCTATCTCTGTTTCCACCCAGTTATCTAGAAACAAGTTGACACAGGTTTTGTAGACTTCTAAATACGTCATAGAACTGCTCCAACAGCTCTATGAGCAACGTGATGAGCCGGATTTGTTGGACTACCATACTCAACAAAGTGACCGTATGGCGCACCATTAGTAACAAAGACTTTATCCATTGCACGCCCTGCAACAGTGAAGGATGGCGCGGTAGGCGCGGGTACGCTATTTGGTTGAGAGCTGGTGTTATTGAAGGTAAAGCTTAGACCGCCAATAGATATTTGCCAAGAAGCTCTATATCGACCGGAAAATACCGGTGACAGATCGACAGCCTTTTCCCAGACTTTAACAGCTAGTTCGCCCTTTTCAGAATTTATAGCTTTGTCTATAAACTCCTTGGTATCATCGATTTCTGGGTTAAACGATGCAAACATAGCAAACGCTCCTAATATTAACTTATTTTAGCTATGTTACCCTACGGGCTGGCCTAGTTAAAACTTAATGTGAGCGCTTTCAGAGCGTACAAATTATCTAGTAATTACAAAAGTATGTAGCGCTGCGCTTTCACCTACGTTAATTTTACGCAATTTGTCAGTTTTATAGCTTACTTCGCCTTCTGACAGCGTTAAAATCATTTCGTCAAATAAATCCACAGATTTTGACAAATACCCAAATACATGGATTTTAGAAACAATTGAATCTGAATTTTCAGATGTCCTATATAGATCTTCGATGCTATCAAATACACATTTTACGTCTTGATAATCTGAGATTGTATTTTCGTATTTTGCTGTATCTCGATTATAGACTTTGTCATATTTGACAAGCTTACCATGAACGATCGCATCAGGAATTACTTGCTCGATAGTTCCAAACGTTTCCTGAATCAAGCCATTAAGATCGATCATCTCAAAACCTTAGCGTTAAACGCTGCGCCAGATTTCTTGATATAGTAATCGCCAAAAATTGCTAAGCTAGAAAGATCAACGCCTTCAAAAAATCTCTCAGAGCTAGCTTGATCTAAATCCAAAGTAATTGGGCCGACCTTTACAGAGTCGACCTTTGAATTTGGCTTGGTCGTAGACCCATAAGTGAAAATGCTATATGCCAAATCGCATACAACTTCTTTCAATGCTTTTGGGATTACGTTATCTTGGATTCGCCTTCCAAACTTGTCATACTGCAACTGTTGGGGCCAATCCAAAGCTTGAAATTGGTCGGTTGACAAGCTGTACCAACTGAAAATAGAGTCAATTGTTCTGGTTGCCTCTATCAACGCTGCTTTACGAATCTCTTCGTCAGCTGTCAACCATGATTGGCGACCCACGGATTGCTCCATGTGAGCATTAGAAAAGGCGAGGCTGACGTAACTATTAGCAGAAGGGTCACCTGGAGAATCAACTAATGTTATCATGTCGCCAACCTCGAAACCTTAATTACTTGGACTTAGTGCCTTGAGTAGCTGTTTTAGCAAGGACTGCGTCGTCATCGCCGTCGTTACCTTCAGCTTGCTTTTCGCCTTCACTGCTCTCGGTAGCTTTTGCTTGAGAAACAGTGCAGCCATGAAATTTGGTCAGAATCGGTTTGATTTTGCGAGCAACGTCTTCACTCACGGTCAGTTCGCCATCTTCAAAATTGTACTTACCTCCAACTTGCTGAACGCCTTTCTTAGTAGCAGCTTTTGGAAGTTTGAAAGTATAATTAGCCATGATTTAATCTCCAGGTTTTAAGCCCCTCAACTAGAGGGGCTTTATCAGTTGCTTTTAGTTCTTAACACCAGGCGCGGCTGCGATGCCTAGTTCGCTGAACAGCGCCATACCACAGTACATCTTGACACGAGTGATTTCGTTATCCTTGGTCTCAGACTCGCCAATGTCCTTGACTTGCAGACCAAACTCACGAGATGCTGTCAGGCCACTAATACCGTGAGTACCTGAACCGTCATCGAAAGTGCCAGCGATAATAGTGGTGGTGTTGGTAGAAGTGCCCTTAGTCTGGTCAGTCGGGATCCAGTCATTGCGGAACAGCGGAATGCCACGATACATCGGTACTTGACGACCAGACGGCAGCGTCAGTACGTCATTAATACTCGCACCGCCAAGAGCACGTAGCAGGCTCATAAACGCACGCAGAGTACGAGCAGGCATCATGAAGTAATCGACTTGGCCATCTTTGTCCTTGACCTGATCAATCAGTTCATCCAGTAGTTCAAATGACAGTACGGCACCGTCTGTACCAGTATCAACAGTTTGACCAGCTGGCAGCAGAGACAGCATGCCTTCGAAAGAATTACCTGTGCCATCACCGATGATCATGTTCTGCTGATACTTGCGGCCCAAAGACTTCGCCTTGGAAGCAATCTGGATGGCTTTTTGGTCTGTAAAGTTAGACTTGGTCGCTTGAATCAAGCCGTTAACTTCTGCGTCACCGATCAGAGTAGTCAGCTCAGAAGTTACACGGGTAAATTGCGCAGGGCTCTTAGCTGTGATGGTGTCGTCAACGCCAGCGAACTGAACATCGCCGAGAGTTGCTTCACGGTTGTAAGCGAGTGCGTTACCGTCAATGCCCATGAAAGGCATTACTTCATAAATCGGGTTTACTTCAACGATGCTCTCGATAACGCCGGCGAGGAGCATATCGTTGGTCAGTTTTGCCGCTTGGGCTAGAGTTACTGATGACATTTTAAGTCTCCAAAATTAATTTTTAATTCATCGAAAAGCTCCTCACCGAGGAATTCTGTCGATCTTACTAAGACCTTATATCCTAATTATGATCCATGGCTATCGCAATTAACACCTGGATAACCATGGACCTTAAAGGTTAGCTCAAGCCTTGAGAAATCTTTTGTGAGGCAGACAGTTTAGACATGTCAACTCGAGATCCGCTGTTGTTACGAGCGCCACCGCCTTCTGAACCTTTGAACAGGTGTGGAGCTTCTTTGGCCAAACCTTTCAGCCATTCACTCATCGGCATTGGATCAGAGCCATTACGACCATAAATCACTTGGCCTTTAGAGTCAATTGGCAGGATTTCACCGTCTACAAGTTTATAGACTTGACGAGCACGGCTCTCAATATCGTCCAGCGCGCTCTCGTACGCTCCCACTTTGATTGCTTTACCCTGCAATTCAGATGATAGCAGCGTCTTCTCAAGCTTGCTCTGAGCGTCTCCAAGCTTACTCTCATACTCTTTAATCTTTTCGTCATACTCAGATTGAAGTGTTTGAACGCGTTGCTGAACGGCCTCATCAACCTTGCCAGATTCAACAAGTTTGGACTCATCGACTTTGCGCTTCAGATCAAGCAGCTCTTGATATTGATCCGGATCAACGCCTTTATACTGCTCCATGGTTTTCATGAGCTCAATGTTCTTGTCACGGAACTCATCGAGTCGAGCTTTTGGCACTACGCCTTCAACTTGCAGCGCGTATTTACCGTCGTCAGTTTGCTCATAGAATCCACGAGCGCTTTCATCGACATTGTTAATGTCATCTACGATATACTTCAACATAAGTTACTCTCCAGGTTTTTGGTTTTGCAAGATTTTACTTGCTGCTTCATCTGCGCTGGTTCCGTCTGGATAAACTTCACCAGCAAGGTAAATTTGTACAAGTGTTTCTAGATCAATTGCACCTTCACGATACAGTTCAAACCACTTTCTAGCTTCTCCAGCATCTAGTCGATCAGCTACAAATTGCTTATCGAGTGTAATTGTCGGAGCTTCTTCGTCTTGGAAGTCAGCAACAATCCAAAAGATTCGATTCAAAGCTTGCTCAACAACATCTACGATGTCACGTAGCGATGCTGACTCGGCATTAAATCTGAGCGTAATGGCTTCAGATGATTCAGAGCCATTCGGCGACTCTTGAAGAGCCTTAGCTGAAAGACTAACCATTTGACGCTCTTTGTCATCTAGCGCCTTTTCCAACGCTTTCAAGCCTTGACCAGTAAACTCCAAGAACTTAGCATCGGTATTACGACCTGGGATAACTAGTAGCTCTGATGAGCCAAGATACAGTGTCTTGTCAGCTTCAGCATTCAGGATAACTGGCGTCGGCAAGCCTACAAAGTGGCGGCCATTCTCGAGATCAGCGCCAGTCATGTAGTGAGAATGGTTGACATTTGCAACGTCTAGCATCGCTGGCTTTGAGTCTTTAAAATTCAAGCCAAGATGTGACATAGGCACGAACGGAATATAATTAATCCTTTGGCCACGATTCGTTGGTCGAATAGTTTCTATCAACTCATCATTCGCGTCATAGACCTTTTGAATGTATAGCATCTCGCCATCAACTTCCTCAAATCCAAGGACTCGATAGCGTACAACTTCAGCCAAATCAAATGGGTCTTCAGCGTCTACAGCTTCGAACGAAGTCTCACGCAGTGTAATCCATTCATGGCCAAAGTCGTCGCTCCAATTACGAATATCTTCAGCTTGATAGATTGTGTAATGCGGCCATCCATCGGGGCCTTGATTTGGGTCTCTGTCAATTAACACGCCACAGCGTGTCATGAGACACATTTCAAACATGAGGCGCTTCTTAAGCTCCGTCAAGTCCATCTCAGGATTTGACTTGATAAAGTCAAGTACAGGACCTTTGTTATCAAATGATGCAGGCTTAGACATCGCCAAACCGATCATGGCTGATGTAGTCTTTGAAATAATGGAGAAGAACAACGCTCGACGTTTATAGTCGTCATAATCAGCTTTATTCTGAGCTTTAAGTTGCTTCAGATAAAGTGGGCCTTTAGCTTTAACCACGTCTTCGCCAAAATAAAAGTCACGGATCTTTGTATACTGACTAATCCGCATATCGTAAACTGGATGTGTACTTGAAACTGGCATAATTTAGGCTCCAGCCGTCTGGCCAACTTTAATTGTGTTTGAAGATCTTAGAAGTCTATAACGAATAACATCCCAGCAGTGATCTTCGCCTTTAGTGTCTACGTCTTCAGGATTCTTTTTACAAGTCTCAAGATTGGGAATTGTCCTGATACTTGCATTGCAAGTGGCAAAGAAAAATAGACCGGGTTGCTCCATTGGCCGCTTCGTAGCATTTTGTAAACGACCACGCATCAAGTCAACACCACGAATCCGTGAGCCTTGACTCTTGTCAGCTCTTACAAAATAGACACTTGAAAGTTCGATCTGTTCTGCGATACTATCTTGACCTGGCTCTGCTGAGAAGATTGAATTATCAGCAGGGCCTGGCTTAACTCGATGATACCATGGGCGCTTTGCTTCTTGGTCATGGATCCTTTGACCTTGCTCTGTGCCTGAAAGCCTAAGCCCTTGGTGCTGGTCATCCGCAAAATATAGTTCATCGATCGCAAATAACGTGCCTGCAGGCACCCAGCATTCTCTATTTCTATGGTCTAAGAACGTCTCCCCGTTTGACTCCGCAAACCAAATACATGCTGCAGGTGCGCTTGACCCATAGTCATAGCACCGATCAATCCGCCATTCTTTTGGAATTGGGAATGGTTCAACTACATGAATCCGTGGATCCCATACGTCAGAGAACTTGCCACCTGAAAGAATATTCCAGTCACCATCGATCATGGCTTGGACAAGTTTTTCGTCGCCCATACCTTTGACACGTTCGACGTAGTCAGGGTCAGTTTCCATCATGACTTTGTTATCAGTCAACTTCGATGGGATATAAGCCCTAAGCATGCCGCCGTCATCGACGGGCGCTCTATGAACTTTATAAGGTCCATGGTCTACAAAGTTCTGCTTGAAGTAGAAGTGACCAACGCCACCTGGGTTACTTCCGTACAAGATTCTTGGTAGCTTACCTCTAAGATGCTCAGGCACACTTAACGAGCCAAGACGTACACGTGAGCGTAAGAAGCCGACCATATATTTTGAAAAGTGCGTCGCCTCATCGATAATCAGCAAACCAATCTGCGCACCTTGATACTGGTGCACATCACCTTCATATTGGCTATGCGCCAACTGAATACGGCTGCCGTTCCAAAACTCAAATGAGTTATCAGATTTTGACCACTTAACATCGCCAGCATCAATCAGTGGCTTGAGCATCTCCAAGAAGCCACCTGGCGTGTAGATATGGTTCGCCAAAATCTCCTTATAAGTCCTACGAAACAGGTAAGTAATCAGACCAGGCACTTCAATGCTGAAGTATATCGCCGCAACACGAGCTAGATAACTCTTACCGCCGCCCATGGCTCCGCCATACAGAATCTCATTGGCTTCTGTCATGAGCGTTTCGGCTTGATTCTCGTAGAGCTGAAAATTAGTCGTCTGAGTCACGATAAGCCTCTTCAACAGCTACGTCCGTAATGTCCTCGCCTTCTAAGTACGTAGAACCACGCTCTATGCGCGAAGGCTTATCGGGGAACATTGAAATAACGACGCGGCGTTGCTCGTCACCGTCAGATTTCATCTCGACAGATTTAAGCTCAGGCTCGATAAACTTGCTGATTGTCTTGTGACATTCGAATTGTAGCTTCAAATCCGCATCTTCGTTATGCGCGATCCTAGCCATGGACACAAGAGGATGGTATTCAGGGTATTCTGCCCTGATTAGTGCCAGCAAATGGTCCCCATTGCTTCTGCTCATTTCTGCCTCCCACCGATCGGCGCCGAGCGTTTGTTCGCTTGCGATCGCCTTACCAGCGACTGTAGTAGCTTGGATGCGACCTCATCACGATCTCTTTGTAAGTCTTGAGATGCTGGCGGTAAGCAATCGACACCGTCGAACTCATTATAAGCTGATACATATACGTTAGACATCCGCATCAATGTCTCAGCTTCCCAGATCTCAAACTCATACTTAAAGACTTCGCTATAAGCCTTTATATCCATCGGTGACATTGTAGTCATGCCAAAACCTGTGCTCTTCGACAGACCTATACTGACACCAATGTTTAGCAAATACTGTGCGGTACAATCTGGAACAACTAGCCTGAAATCGTCAGGGTCATGGTTTGAAATCTTCTTGTACCGACTTTCTTCATTCTTCCCTTCCGATGCCTTGCTGTGAAGCCATGCAATATGTCGCACGGCTTCACAGAGTTCATCGGTTACTTCTTCAAAAAATTTGCACGGTCCTGCTGGAAGTTAGCAAGTTGCTCACGCAGCCAGCTATGCTTGTTCAGCAAATCCATGGCGTTCTGACGGTTACACTCAAGCTCTTGGCCATCCATCATGATGCCTTCCCAGGATACAATCGCATTTGCAACCTGTGAGGTCAGCCGACGATCAATGTCCTCAGGATCGAGTTGGCCACCTTTACGCTTCTTCATCGATGCACGAAGCATTTCGTTCTGATGCTTACGCACTTTGTCTGAGTCAGGACCCAAAACAGTAATCGTAACGGCTACGTCCTTGCCATCAACTTGAACGTATGCAGGCTCTTCAGTATACGGGTCAATTACGTGGTACTTAGCGCCTTGGTTTGAGTCTTCAACAGTATTAATACTTCCAAAATCCATGGTGACCTCACTTATCTTCGTTATATGGGACCAGCTTGTAGCCTCTGCTTTGCGCCAACTCTTCGAGTGACTTACAATCGAAAAGCGGTAGTAATCTTTCAAGCTTGGTATCCGAATGCAACGCAACTTCAATCGTAGCCGTCACAATTTCATTAGGCCGAAATTTAACATCAATTGCCATGATGTCTTCAATCTCGTGCCCAGTATCCGTAAACACTTTTAATCCATTAGCGACTGTTAATTGATGCCCTTCCTTGGGCATCACGATCTTTACTGACATTACGGAGCAGTGCCTTCGATGATGTCGTTGTCAATTTCCAGAACAGTAGTTGCGCTGGTAATTTGATCAACAGAACCTACACTGGTTTTATACGACATGACTTGCGCGGTTGTGTAAACAGGCGTGCCGTCTTGCAGCGTAATCATAATCGAATAGCTGTTGTCATCGTCTTGCGCAGTTTGCAGCATGGTCTGACCTGCGTCTGTGACGTCACGAGCCATTTGCAGCGTGATGGAGCCATCGTTGAAAGAGCCTTTACGCTTAACAGTGCGGCGATCTTTCAACGGGTTGTGGGTTACAAGATTATACTCACGACCAAATTCGCCGAGGTCAGTAATTTCACCAACCTCTGTCCATGATATGCTTACATCTGTAAAACCAACAGCGTCGTGCGTTGGCGGAAGACTTGCCGATATAGACAAAAAGCTACCAGCTGAAGTTTGTGCATTTGAAGCCATGATCTTCTCCTAAAATTAGCCGATGGATATAACTATACCATGCTTTGAATTCATGGATACAGCGGAATACATCGACCATGATTGGTTGACATTGAGATTCTATCTCTTTAGCATTATAACCACAAGTTAGCTCCATGGATCTAAGGATCTTCAGGGACCAAGGGCTTAGTGCTTGGCGCATCTTATTAAGATCTAGGCACTTTGCGCTTGGCACACGATCTACGCGCTTGGCACACGATCTATGCGCTTGGCACCACGCGTGCAGTAAAGTTGCCGTTCTGGAAAATTTCCCGGGCTAATAGCCGGCGCCGCTGGGAACCTGGTGGCCCCCGTTATTGATTCTCATTATCGTTTATGCCTTCATTGTCGTTATCGCTATCATTTAACAATCACTTAGCACTCAGCACTCAGTGTCAAAGAGCAGGGCGTGTCATCAGTAAATAGTAATCACTGTCACTTAGCACTTGGTATCGCTTAACAATCACTGCCACTTAGCACTCAGTGCCAAGTGCAAAGCACTATCATTTGCGAATGATTATCATAATCACTTAGCACCTAGTGCCACGTGTTAATGATTGTCGCTATTAAGTGTTAATGATTGTCGCTATTAAGTGTTAATGATTGTCGCTATTAAGTGTTAATGATTGTCGCTATTAAGTGTTAATGATTGTCGCTATTAAGTGTTAATGATTGT
>Ga0209300_1000134_pt1 | contig 46839 bp, 42 predicted proteins | sample Shrwel_input2_RT_FD_187535 | JGI IMG/M metagenome (GOLD analysis project Ga0209300, IMG submission 187535) | Subsurface microbial communities from deep shales in Ohio, USA - Utica-3 well 1 S input2 RT (SPAdes) (version 2) ... | reverse complement strand
GATACCGTTCGCCGGATACTGAATGACAACGCCACAGTGTCTGCATTCAACGCTCAACAGTCCATGTTCCAGGCGTTGACCAGTGGTGATGTGGATGTGGTAATTACCGCGCTGCATTCCGGCAACTACTGGATCCGGCAACAGGGTATCAGCGGCGCGCGGATCGCCGGTGAACTGAAACTGCCGGGCATGGAGGGTGAGGATCTGCGTTTTGGCGTGCGCCCGTCGCTCTCTCCGCTGGCTGACATCCTCAACCAGGGGCTCGCCAGCATCACGCCCACCGAAGAACGGGTTATCGAAAACCGTTGGCTGGGTGCCAGCCAGTCAGCCCCGGCTACCGGCGAAGTGCAGTGGACCGAAGAGCAGCAACACTGGCTGGACCAGCGAAACCGGGAAATCTCCATCTGTGCCGACCCTGACTGGATGCCACTGGAAGGGGTTCGTGATGGAGAGCATGTCGGCCTTGCCGCGGATACGCTGGCCCTGTTCAGTGAGCGGGGCAACCTGAATTTTCGGCTGGTGAAAACAGCCAACTGGTCGGAGGCAGTGCAGGCTGCCAAAAACCGACGCTGCGACGTATTTCCCCTGGCCATGCAAACGCCGGATCGACTCAGTTATATGGACTTCACTTCACCCTATCTGGAAGTGCCCAACGTGGTACTGGGCCGCATCAGCACCCCATTTATCCAGCGCCTGGCCGAGCTGGAGGGCCAACCGGTAGGCATTGTTGAAGGGTATGCCTTTTCGGAACTGCTGCAACGCCGGACCCCGTCACTGAACCTGGTCACCGTAAGCTCTGAGCAGGAAGGATTGCGCCGGTTGCAAAACGGCGAGCTGGCCGGCTACATCACAACGCTGGCAACGGCCAGCTACTACATGCAATCACTCGGCCTGGCCGACCTGAAGGTAATCGCCCGCGTGCCTGCAGACTGGTCTTTGTCTGTTGCCACCCGGAACGACGAACCCATGCTGCAAAGCATTATGCAACAACTGGTCACCAGCCTGACCGCGGAAGACCGGGAACAGCTGGAGCGCACCTGGCAAAACTTCGAAATAAAACAACGGATCGACTACACCCTGCTCTGGCAGATTCTGGCTGTAGGCTGCCTGATCACCGCCCTGCTGGTTTACTGGAACCGGAAACTCGGTCGCCTGAACCGTGAACTGGCAACCGCTAACGATGCGCTGTCCTACCTGAGCGTAACCGACAACCTCACCGGGCTGGGCAACCGCACCTACTTTGATCGCGAATACCAGAAAAGCTTTCAGTGGTGTCAGCGGCATGAACAGGGCTTTGCCGTCGCCATGGTAGACGCCGACCTGTTCAAACAGATCAACGACACCTGGGGCCATGACATCGGAGATCAATGCCTGATCACCCTTGCCGACATAATGCGGGAACATTTCCGCCGTGACACCGACCGGATTGCCCGGTTCGGCGGTGAGGAATTTGTGATCTTTACCAGTTATCGTGCTATTGCTGACATCACCGAGCGCCTGGAAGATTTCCGGAAAGCAGTTGCAAACCAGCACAATGGGGAAGGACCAGACGCCGTCAGCCTGAGTGTGAGTATCGGCCTGGCCTGGGGCGTACCAACTCCCGAAAGCTCAGCACCTGAATTTCTTCGCCTTGCCGACCATGCGCTTTACCGGGCCAAGCACAAAGGCCGTAACCGGCTGGAGCGGGCGAAGGCCAGTACGGAGGCGCAAGATCAGACGACGGAATAACCGCTTCGGCAAGCACTTCAATCGATGGCTTGCTGCTCCGGTTCATCGTTACGAACTCTCAGATAACTGGCAAACCTTGGCAGACCGGTGGCCGTGTACCCGCGATAACGAAAAGTGACCAGAGCGCCAACGGGGGGAGGATTCCGGCGTTCGGCATCACTGAAACCAGTACCAATACGGAATTGCCTGCCATTGTCGAGCTGCACTTTCAGAGCACCCAGCATACCCCGGTATTTGCCTTTGCCCGGCAGGTGGCCAACCACCGTGGCTTCGGCATCGTTATGCGTTTTCACTTTCAGCAAGTCATCCGAGCGGCCAGCGGCATAAAGGCTGTCGATACGCTTGAGCATTAATCCTTCCGCGCCGCCCGAAACCACTCGCTGCAATCTTGCCATCAACTCGTCGTGGCCGGCAACGGGGTGCTGTTCAACCAGCTCAAGATAAGTGGCATCAGCGGCACGAACCAAAGCCTTCAGGCGCTGATAACGCTCGGAAAAGGGCACGGCTTGCAGCGGAAGATCAAAAACGTGAAACCGGACCTGCTGCCATTCGGTCGCTACCGGACGGGCTTTACGCACAATCCCGGACAGTTCGGCAAAACGCCCCCTTCCAGCCCAGAGTTCGCCGTCCAGCGGGTGTTCGGGAAAACCTTCGGTGAACCAGGCCGGCGCCCGGTATTGATGACCACCCCGGGACCAGAGCCGTTCGCCATCCCAGTAGGCACGTACACCGTCCAGCTTCTCACTGAGCCAATAATGCTCAAGCTCAACACCCTGATGGTAACGATTCGCCAGTGGTATGGCCGGCGTTTGCGCCCGTGCAATGGGCAAAAACAGAGAGAGTAATACGAGGAGTATCGGTGCGGCAGCCAGAACTCTCGTTCCGGAGAAAACGGTATTGATGAGCGGCATCATCCTTTGCCCTGTCGAAGACGTTCCTTTCGGTTCCCGGAGTCACAAGCCCTGTCACCCCGGGGGCATAGCTTAGCTGGCCTGTGCGGCCTCGTAATCACGAACCATGGTGTAAAGCTTATCTTTGAGATTCAGACGAACCTTTTTGCGCTCTTCCAGATACTCATCGGAAGAGTGTTCCGCACCCGTTTCAATGCGATGCACTTCGTGATCCACCTCGTGGTATTCCTCGAACATCTTCGCGAAGTGGCTGTCTTTCATCTTCAGCTCGTGAATGGTGTCTTTCGATTCCGGCATTTCGTGCAGCAGATCGTGTTTTTCCAGAGACATGCGGTTTTCTCCTTGGGTTTTGAATACACATATACCATCTCACTCTAGATGGGTCTGTGTCATCCCTGTTTGATCAGGGTCAATCCCTGTGTCGCCTCCACCAATGGTCTGCCGTCATACCCTTTGCAGCCGTAAAACGTTTGTCATACTATGCGCGCACTATTACAACAACAAGCAGTCAGAAGAGTCTATATCATGGGAATCAGCGAAGCCCTCGAGCAGTCACGCCCGGGCATGATCAAGGAAGTCGAAACCGCAATTAATCAGCGCCAGCTGAACCAACGCACGCAGCAAACCTATCTGCACTGGATTACTCGCTTTGTGCTGTTTCATGGCCTGAAAGATCCGGATGAACTGGCCGACGAAGACCAGCAACAGTTCCTGGCCTATCTGAAAGACAGAATCCCCCTCTCGCGCGCACGAATGAACCAGGCCAGTCAGGCCCTGGCGTTCTTCTACGAAGATGTGCTGAACAAGCCCGCCATTGGCAAAACCGCCGCCGCCTGAGCAAAGCAGCACCATTCCACGCCTCCGGCCGTAATCCGTGGACATCCGTCACACCGGCTTTCTGACCTCCCGCCGGGGGGTCAGCAGAGCTCATTGATCCGTCATCCGGCCTCGTAGGCTATCTGCTCAATTTCCCACACTTTTGACGAGTCAGGCGTCTTTACCACAATTTCGTCCCCCACCTGTTTTCCAAGGCATGCTTTTACCACGGGAGCGTGAACGGAAACGTAGTCCTTTTTGCCGTATATCTCGTCGGAACCAACTATCCTGAATGTCAGCCTGGCGTCATCCTCGTCCACCAGGGTAACCCAGGCGCCAAAGAAAGCCTTTCCCTCCTGGGCCGGGCTGTACTCCACCACCCGAAGTTTCGACAGCCGGTTCCGCAGGTATCTTACCCGCCGGTCGATTTCCCGGAGCCTTTTCTTGTTGTACTGATAATCTGCGTTTTCAGAACGGTCGCCCAGGCTGGCAGCCCACTGGACCTTCTTCGTAACTTCTGGTCGTTCCTTCCGCCAGAGATCGTCCAGCTCCTGCTGGAGCTCAGCATATCCTGCCGGTGTAATAATGTTCGTATCCATAAAAAAACCCCGTGAGTAACGGGGTCAAGGCTAGCGCTGTGCTGGAGGGGGAGGCAAGCTAATTGACTGCCTGCCTCCGAATCTACACACTTCATTATCCACAGTCGGAATTACCACGCGGTGGCCCGGAAATTACGTTTTCGAAAGAACGGAGACTCAACCAGATGACCAAAAAGGGACTACAGAACCTGGCGCTTCAGGGTATCGATGCCCTCGGCTACAGGCTCGACGACCTGGGCGTTACCAACCGGCTCAACCGCCATAACCTTGCAGCGCTTGTGATGATCTGGCAATGGCGCTTACAGGGAGAAAAAGATCGCGCTGAAATCCGCCGCCAGCGTTATCGGCGCCGGGCCGAGCCGTTTCTGCAGAAAGTCCCGGCGTTGCGCCACAAGCAATAGTGGCTCAGGCGTCTTTGCCGCTCTGTGGATCGTCCTCTGACGATTCCTGCCGGGTTGCCTTGATACGCTTTCCGGCACCGGTATAGGCCGGCATACGCACCGTCACTGCCAGCCCCGGGTTGTCTTCACTCTCCCGGGCGTCACTCAGCAGAATCTGCCCCTGATGAATTTCGGCTACCGCACTCACCAGACTCAATCCCAGCCCGTTACCCGGCAGCGACCGGCTCTTACCGACACGATAGAAACGCTGGAAAACCTGGTCTTTTTCGTCATCCGGAATACCTATGCCGGAATCCCGCACTTCGAAAATAGCGGTGGTACCGTCCAGACGCACCACAACTTCAATCAGGCCATGCTCCGGCGTGTACTTGATGGCATTGTCGATCAGGTTGCTTACCATCTGGAACAGGAGATCCCGGTCACCTTCGATCATTACACCGGATTCCAGTGACTGGTGGAATTTCTGCTCTTTGTCCTCGGAAAGCGCCTCGTATAGTTCACAGGCATCGGTGACCAGTTCGTCCAGCGCGACGACTTTCATATCGGCCGTATTGCCGCGGGTTTCCAGCCGTGCAATGCGCAAGAGAGCGTTGAATGTGGCCAGCAATTGATCGGCTTCTGCCACCGCCCGGCCGACATGCTCGCGGGCCTCATCGTTATCGACCGTGATCAGCGTGTTTTCGAGCTGATTACGCAGGCGGGTCAGCGGTGTGCGCAAATCATGGGCGATGTTATCCGAAACGTGGCGAATACCTTCCATCAGATACACGATGCGATCCAGCATCTGGTTAAGGTTGTCCGCCAGCTGGTCGAAATCATCGTCGGTGCCCCGGGTGGGAATCCGCAGAGAGAGATGGCCGTTCATGATCCGACGCGAGGTATTGTTGATCACTTCAATGCGCCGGGTGGTACTCCGGCTCATCAGAAAACCGCCTAGCAAAGCCAGGCCCAGGGTTATCCCCATGCCCCAGTTGATGGCTCCCTCAATCAGTTTCTTCAGGTTGGTCAAGTCGTCAACATCGCGACCGACCAGCAACCGAAGCCCGCCCTGCACCTCAAAAATACGGGCGCGGGCCAGACGCTCCGGCCCGGCCCAGCCCACAGAATTGTTGAGGGTAAAATTGATCCAGCCACTTTCCGACGAGCGACTGCCCTCCGGCCAGGTTTCCAGGTTGCCGGCCAGTTTCAGAGAGTCGTCGGTAGTAAGCAAATAGAGAGATTTGGCATTCGGATCCCGTGCCACCCGCTCACGAATGATCGTGATCAGGCCATTAACGCCGCCGCTGCGATACTGCTCCGCGAGACCGGCGATTTCCGCTTCAATGGTCTCGTCGGTCTGGGCCGTCATGAACCCGGCGGTGCGCCAGTAGATGAATGCCAGCAGTATGAATACCGAGGTGGCGAAAACCACCATGTACAGCAGAGCGAGCTGGAACGAAGACGTCCTGAGCTGACTAAGCAGTTTCACGCAGCATGTATCCCGCACCCCGGATGGTCTGCAGCAGAGGCGTGTCGAATTCCTTATCGATTTTCGCCCGCAGACGACTGATATGCACATCGATCACGTTGGTCTGTGGATCAAAGTGATAATCCCAGACTTTTTCCAGCAACATGGTGCGGGTAACTACCTGGCCGGCGTTGCGCATCAGATATTCCAACAGGCGGAATTCCCTCGGCTGGACATCAATGTTCTTGCCCGCGCGCTTGACGGTCCGGGCCAGCAGATCCATCTCCAGATCCGCAACCTTGAGTACCGTTTCGGTTTCCGGCGTCTGGCGATTGCGGCGAATCAACGATTCCATCCGCGCCATCAGCTCGTGGAACGAAAACGGTTTGGTCAGGTAATCATCGCCACCGCCACGCAGGCCTTCCACGCGGGCATCGACATCGCCCAAGGCGCTGAGAATGATAACCGGGGTCTGGTTACCCGTGGCCCGCACAGTCTTGATGATCGCCAGGCCATCCATGCCGGGCAACATACGATCCACGATCATGATGTCGTAATCTTCGCTGGCGGCCATCATCATGCCTTCCTTGCCATCGCTGGCATGGTCGACCACGAAGTCGGATTCACGAAGTCCTTTTACAAGGTAGCTTGCAACATCCTGATCATCTTCGATTACCAGTGCTTTCACCGGTGCTCCTCCTGATAATGTGGTACTGCCGACGGTTTATTCCTCACAGGGTACGGAGATCTCTGAACACCGGCCAGTTACGATCCTGTAAGAGGCTGTCGCCGTTCACGACGGTTCGTTTGCTGTCCGAAACCAACCAAGCGACGCCTCTGTATCAGCGGCTGGCCGGTACTCCGCACTGACCCAACCAGCGTAACCCAACCGGTCCAGTGCCGCGAACAGGTTGGGGAAATGGATTTCCCCGGTACCCGGCTCGTTACGCCCCGGATTATCGGCAAACTGGATGTGCCCGATTCGCGGCAACAATCGCTCGATTGTCCGTAGCAGATCACCTTCCATGATCTGCATATGATAAATATCGTACTGCAAACACACGTTGCCTGCGGCCACCTCCTCAATCACCGCCATGACCCTGGCAGACGTATCCAGCAGGAAACCCGGCATATCCACCCGGGAATTGATCGCCTCCAGACACAGCGTCATGCCTGCCTCTTCCAGGCGTTTCGCGGCAAAGCGCACATTCGCAACCAGTGTCTCCCGGGCAATGGCACTATCCAGCCCTTTCGGCTTCAGCCCCGCCAGACAGTTCACCTGCCGACACCCCAATACCCGGGCATAATCAATGGCCTGCTCCACCCCGGCCCGGAACTCCTCCTCACGGCCCGGCAGACAGGCGATGCCCCGCTCACCCGCATCCCAGTCACCCGGCGGCAGATTGAACAGCACCTGAGTCAAACCATGAGCCTTCAACTCTCTGGCCAGTTGCTCTGCCGGCCAGTCATAGGGAAACAGGTACTCCACACCGGCAAAACCCGCCTCCCGGGCCTTTGCAAAGCGCTCCAGAAACGGCACCTCGGTAAACAACATCGACAGATTAGCGGCAAAACGTGGCATGGCGCGTTACTCCTTGCCCTGTTTTGCACCGGGAACCGACGAGCCCAACAACGCACCGTTCAGATGCTCCAGCTCCAGCAACAACCCGCTGTGATCCACCTCGCTATGGCCATTGGCCACCAGCGACTGATACTCATTGTGAGTCTGCTGCGCCAGCGGCAACGTCAGCCCCTCCGCCCGCGCCTCATCCAGAATCATCCGCAAATCCTTCAACTGAATCCGCGCCGGCGCCCCCGGCGCGAAATCCCGGTCAATCATCCGCTGACCATGCAGTTCCAGAATCCGACTACCCGCAAAGCCACCCATCAGCGCCTCCCGAACCGCCGCCGGATCCGCCCCGCCTTTCGCCGCCAGCAACAACGCCTCCGACACCGCACCAATGGTAATCCCGACAATCGCCTGATTCGCCAGCTTCGCCAACTGGCCGGCCCCGACCGGCCCTATACGCGTACACTTGCCTAACGCCGCAAACACCGGCAACGCCCGCTCAACATCCGCCTCGGCACCGCCGGCCATAATACTCAACCGAGCCTCAGCCGCCCCGACCGTCCCACCGGACACCGGCGCATCCACATACCCGGCCTCACGGTCGGCCGCCAGCTGTGCATGCCGACGAGCCACCGAAGGCTGCACCGAACTCATATCAACCACCAACGCCCCGGGCTTCAAAGCATCGATAGCCCCCTGAGCCACCAACACATCCTCCACCACGTCACCGTTCTCCAACATGGTGATCACCACATCGGCCCCCGCCACCGCTTCGGCGGGCGAACCTGCAATGGTTGCCTCTTCGGCAAACGGCTCACATTTACTGGCAGTACGGTTCCACAACGTCATGGAAAAACCCGCATCCAGCAGGTTACGGGTCATGGGCGCCCCCATCAGACCAATGCCGAGGAAAGCGATATGAGGAAGTTTGGTATTCATCTTTAGGAAGTCCACTCAGAAGCCCGGCGAAGAGGTTGGGGGAGGCCTTTCCAAAAATTTGCGGAGCCAGGGATGGCGGAGCATAAGCGACCCAGGGATGGGCCGCCAGGAGCGCTTTTTGGAAAGGCCTCCCCCAACCTCTTCCACCCGGAAGTATGAATTGTCGAGGCCAGCACGAATTATACAAACAAAAACGCCACCAACCGGAACCCGGCGGTGGCGTTTTTTCAGTACCGAAGGTTTAACCCGTAATCAGGCAACCTCAGCCATCTGCAACTTGATCTTCTTCATGGCATTCTTCTCAAGCTGCCGAATCCGCTCAGCAGACACACCATACCGATCCGCCAACTCATGCAACGTCGACTTGCCCTCAGACAACCAACGCGCCCGAAGAATATCCTGACTGCGCTCATCCAGCTTCGACAACGCCAGCATCAGCCGGCCATTGGAATCATCCGACCAGTCCGCGTTCTCGGCCTGAACTGCCGGATCACTGCGGCGATCTTCCAGATAATGCGCCGGCGCCTGATAGAGCGCGTCATCGTCATCATCCTGCGGGCCATCAAACGCCGTGTCCTGAGAGGCCAGGCGGCCTTCCATTTCACGAACCACTCGCGGCTCAACGCCGAGATCGCTGGCCACTGCCTCCAGCTCATTGTGATTCAGCCACTTCAGCTGCTTCTTCCGACTGCGCAGATTAAAGAACAGCTTACGCTGAGCCTTGGTAGTGGCGACCTTCACGATGCGCCAGTTGCGCAGGATAAACTCGTGAATTTCAGCCTTGATCCAGTGCACGGCAAACGACACCAGCCGCACACCGTATTCCGGATTGTAACGTTTGACGGCTTTCATCAGGCCCACATTACCTTCCTGGATCAGATCCGCCTGAGCCAGGCCATAACCGGAATAACTGCGGGCAATGTGCACCACAAACCGCAAGTGAGAGAGCACCAGCTGACGGGCGGCCTCAACATCGCCCTGATAGTAAAGCCGCTCACCCAGATCCCGTTCTTCTTCAACGGTAAGCACCGGAATACGGCTTGCTGCCTGGATATACGATTCAAGATTCGCACCCGGGACCAGCCTGTCTGCCAACTGTAAACTCGTACCCATTCAATAACCTCCGAACCTGACGGCCCTTAAATATAGCAACTAAAGATTGGACCGCCAAGAAGCCCATTAGTTCCCGAACTTTCCAGTAACCCGTTAAAAATCAACACCCTGAAAAGATCAGCCATTGCCTGTCTACTCTCAACGCTACGCCAGGACAAGCATTACTTTCAATACGCTCTTACCGAGAGCTGGATCATCCTCCGGCAATATCGCCCGGATCTATGTCATCCATATGACGCTTGACCGCAACCCAGGCACCCAACCAGCCTAACAGCACCGCGATAACAATCAATGCCAGCGCTCCCTCCAGACCGGGACCATTAAGTGCAAATTCGCTGTTGTACAACCCGGCCAGGCGCTCGATGGGGCCGCTGAGCCACCAGAAAGACACCTGAATCAGTAACCAGGCTACCACACCACCACCGAGACCAAACCAGGCCCCGGTGTACAGAAAAGGCCGGCGCACAAACGCATCGGTGCCACCAACCAGTTTTGCCACCAGAATCTCATCCCGCCGGTTCTCGATTGCCAGACGTACCGTATTGCCAATCACCAGCACCACGGCCGCCGCCAGCAACACCGCCAACGCCCAGGCCGCCCGAGTCAGGATATCCGTCATGGCATTCAGGCGCTGAAGCCAGCCCAGGTCAACCTGCACCCGCTCGATATCATCCATGCCTTCCACGAAAGTGACCAGAGACTGAACGCCCTGTGCCGTACGGGCGCTCTCTTCCGGAGTAATCAACAATGTGTGCGGCAGCGGGTTGCCTTCGAGGAAGTCCAGCACATCTTTCATGCCCGACGAATCCCGGAACTCAGCCAGTGCCTGATCCCGCTCTACCAGCTCGACTGACATCACCCGACCGTCACCTTCTACCTCGCCGGCCAGCTCATTGGCCTTGGCAACGGGCACATCCATCACCAGATAGGCGGTAATCCGGGCACTGCTTTCCCAGCCGGAGCTGACGCCCTGCAAACTCCCCAGCAGCAACAATAACGCCACCGGCAAGGCCAGAGCGATACCCATTACCGCCCAGGTCATCGACGTGGCGATCGGGGCCTGCCACAAACGACGGGCCGCATCCTTTGCCACCCGGCGCTGATAATCCAGATAATGCCTGACCGGGGAGGCCGCCCTGGACTGGCCCTGCTTGGCACCGCGCTGGCTCTCCTGCTTCTGATGTTTGTCAGTGGCCACTTACACCCCCGTGCACTACACCAGAGCTCGTAACCAGCTCACCCTGCTCCAGGGTCAGCCTGCGCCGATCCATGGAATTAATCAAAGCAATGTCGTGACTGGCAATCAGCACGGTCACACCCACCTGACTGAACTGGGTGAACAGATGCATGATGTCGGCCGATAATTCCGGGTCCAGGTTACCGGTAGGCTCATCCGCCAACAGAACCGGCGGCTTGTTGACCACCGCCCGGGCAATGCCGACACGCTGCTGCTCACCGCCGGACAACTGCATCGGGTTCATTTTTTCTTTCTTCAGCAATCCCACCTTATCGAGCGCTGCCCGCACGCGACGGCCGATATCCGTGGGCGATACGCCCATCACCTCCAGCGGCATGGCGACATTATCGAACACTGTCCGGTCGAACAGCAGCTGGTGGTTCTGGAACACCACGCCAATATGGCGGCGAATGTAGGGAATCTGCCGCCTGGGCAGGCTGTTCAGGCGCTGGCCACCGACAACCACTTCCCCGGCAGTGGGCCGCTCCATCACCATGATCAGTTTCAGGAGTGTACTCTTGCCGGCGCCGGAATGGCCGGTCAGAAACGCCAGCTCGCCCCGGTTCAGATGAAAATTCACCTGACGCAGGGCGGTGTGGTCGCTGTCGTAACGCTTGGTGACCTGGCGAAACTCAATCATCGGCGATGGTTTCCGTTAACACTGTTTATTCGTCAAACAAGGCATCCACAAAGGTCTCGGCATCGAAACTGCGCAGGTCGTCCACCTGCTCACCCACGCCGATGTACCGGATGGGCAACTGCAACTGGCGGGCAATGGCGAACACGATGCCGCCCTTGGCGGTGCCGTCGAGCTTGGTCAGGGTGATACCGGACACACCCACTGCCTGCTGAAACACCTGGGCCTGGCTCAGGGCGTTCTGGCCGGTGCCGGCATCCAGCACCAGCATGACTTCATGGGGAGCGGAGTCATCCAGCTTCTTCATCACACGAACGACTTTTTCCAGCTCGTTCATCAGATTATCTTTATTCTGCAGTCTGCCTGCGGTGTCAGCGATCACAATGTCGGTACCCCGGGATTGCGCCGACTGGATGGCGTCGAAAATCACCGAAGCGCTGTCGGCACCGGTATGCTGGGCCACCACCGGCACGTCATTGCGCTCGCCCCAGACCTGCAGTTGCTCAACCGCCGCCGCCCGGAAGGTATCGCCGGCTGCCAGCATGACGGACTTACCGTCAGTCTGGAATTTCTTCGTGAGCTTACCAATGGTGGTGGTCTTGCCCACGCCGTTCACGCCGACCATCAGAATCACGTAAGGCTGCTTGCTGGTGTCGATTTCCAGCGGTGTGGTGACATCCTTGAGCAGCCCCTGCAACTGCTCCCGCAGGGCCTTGCGCAGGGCTTCGCCATCTTTGAGCTGGTTGCGTTCGAGCTTGTCCGTCAGCGAATCAATGATTTCAGAGGTAGCGGTCACCCCGACATCGGCCATCAGCAGGGTGGTCTCGATGTCTTCAAGCAGCTCTTCATCGATCTTCTTGCCTACGGAGAACATGTCTGCCATGCCGCCGGTCAGGCTGGCACGGGTTTTCCCCAGGCCTTTTTTGATGCGCTCGAAAACACTGACCTGCGGTTGAGGTTCCGGCTCGGGTTCGGCCGGCTTTGGCTCAGATTCAGCAGCCACTGGCGCTTCAGGCTCTGCCGACTTGGCAGCGGGTTGTTCTGGTTGCGGTTCGGCCTTTGCCGCCGGCTCCGGTTGTTCAGCGGCTTCTTCCGGTGCTTTCTGTGCCGCCGGGGCCGAGCCCTCTGCAATCTCCGGTTTGCGCTGTGGCACCGGCTTCGGGCGGGGCACCCGTTTCCGGTTGCTGGCGATATCTACTACAAAGATCAGGACAAGAAGGGCCAAAAGACCGATTGAAATCCACTCTGCCGTCATAGTCTTACCGTCTGTCTGAAAATGGGCGGGCCAAATAAGCCCGATAGTTTAGCAGACTGGCCAGCCTAAGTGATGGCCCGTCGATTATCCTCTGCACAAAGCTTTCCGGTACCATTAACGCCAACGATCATCCAGCACTGCGGAGCAGATACATGGCGCGAGGCAAACCAGCACACCGCAAGCCCGGCTCAAAAGGCAAACAGGCCCGGGAGCAGGGTTCAGGCGGTGAATTGCGTATCATTGGTGGCGACTGGCGCAGCCGCAAACTGCGCTTCCCGGATACCGGGGGCGTGCGCCCGAGCCCGGCCCGCACCCGTGAAACCCTGTTCAACTGGCTGAACTATCATCTGGCCGGTCGCGATTGTCTGGATCTGTTCGCCGGCTCCGGCGCGCTCGGTCTGGAAGCCCTGTCCCGCGGCGCGGCTGACGCCACACTGGTCGACCATACCCCTGCCCTTACCCGCGCGCTACAGGACAACCTGCGCCTGCTTGGTTCAAGCAAAGGCGATGTGGTCTGCCAGGACGTAGTGCAGTACCTCAGCCAACGGCACAGGTCTGCGTTTGACATCATTTTCATGGATCCGCCATTCCGCCAGGGCTGGCTGGACCGGCTGCTGCCGTTGCTCGAAGAACAACAGTGGCTCAGGCCCGGTGGCTGGGTGTACATCGAGCACGAAAGCGAACTGACAACCCTGCCCACACCGGCTGACTGGCATTTACATCGACAGAAAACCGCAGGGCAGGTGACCTATAACCTGTTCCGCAAGGCGTCGGAGCCGGAAACCTCATCAGATAACAGCGAATAACCCGCGGAGGCCAGGTGCCGGAATTACCCGAAGTTGAGACCACCCGCCAGGGCATTGCACCGCATTGCGAAGGCCAGATAATCAATCGCGTGAATGTGCGCAATGGCCGGCTACGCTGGCCAGTCCCCGACGACCTTCCCGCACAGCTCGAAGGCCGGGTGATCCGCTCGGTGGAACGACGGGCGAAATACCTGTTCCTGAACCTGGACAGCGGCACGGTTATTGTCCACCTGGGCATGTCCGGCAGCCTGCGGGTGATCACCGATGACACACCCGCCATGAAACACGATCACATCGAACTGGAGCTGGCCAACGGCCGGACCCTCCGCTTCAATGACCCCCGCCGTTTCGGCTGCTGGCTCTGGGCAGAGGAAACCGGCAGCCACCCGCTGATCCGGAATCTGGGCCCGGAACCTCTGTCTGATGACTTCAACGGCGCCTGGCTGTACCGGCTTTCACGGGGCAAACAGACTCCGGTCAAATCTTTCATCATGGACAACCACGTGGTGGTCGGGGCCGGTAACATCTACGCCAACGAAGCCCTGTTCAAGGCCGGCATCCACCCGAAACGCAAGGCGGGGCGAATCAGCCTCGACCGTTACCACAAACTGGCCGAAGCCATTCGCGAAACCCTGTCTGCCGCCATCCTGATGGGTGGAACCACGCTGCGGGATTTCGTCAACAGCGATGGCAAACCCGGTTATTTTGCCCAATCCCTGCTGGTTTACGGACGCGGCGGACAGCCCTGCCCCGAGTGCCAGACAACACTGAAAGAAATCCGCATGAACAACCGCAGCACGGTTTATTGTCCCCGCTGCCAGCGTTAATCAGAATTTTCGCTGGATGTGTGATACCGCTCCGACGAAAAACCGTTTGAAATTGCGACAATATGATTCATAGTTAACGAAGGACAAGGAGAGACTAAACATGACCCGCAAGATTTCCCATACCCTGATAGTCACGGTTGCCGCCTGCCTGCTGGCCTTTTCATCAGTTGGCCACGCCCAGGCTGTCGACGAGAGCCCTTCTGCTCTGGCCATGACCACCGACGCACTGCTGCTACGCCCTCTGCTGCTGGCCACGACCATTGTTGGCGGTGCCGTTTACGTGGTCTCCGTGCCTTTCGCGGCACTCGGTGGTAACGCCACAGAAGCCGGTCGGGTACTGGTCGGTGAGCCGGCCAAAGCCACGTTTGTACGTTGCCTGGGCTGCACCCGAACGGGCTACAAAACTTCTCGGGTGGAACAAACCGAAGACTAGGCTCCACGCCGGAATCCGTAGTATCCCGGCTTGCCAGCGCACCGAATCTGAGGCAGCCTGAAAGAAACTCTTCAGGCTGTTTTTGCTTATGGTTGACTGGTCAACACTGGACACAGTGTTCCTGGATATGGACGGTACACTGCTGGACCTGCACTTCGACAATCACTTCTGGCTCGAGCATTTGCCCAGGCGCTATGCCGAGCATAACAACCTGCATCCCCAACAGGCCAAAGATACGCTGATCCCCATGATTATGGCTGAACGGGGATCGCTGAACTGGTACTGCACAGATTACTGGAGCGAACGCCTGTCACTGGACATCACCGGACTGAAGGCCGAAGTGGGCGATCGCATTGGTTACCGCCCGCACGTACCGGAGTTCCTGAAGGCTCTGCGCAAAGCCCGATTGCAGTCCGTGATTGTCACCAATTGCCACCCGGATCCCCTGAGATTGAAACTGGAACGTACCGGCCTTGACCAGCACGTCAATGCCATCGTTTCCAGTCACGACCTGGACAAGCCGAAAGAAGACCGGGAATTCTGGACGGCGCTCTCTACCCGCACCCCTTATCGGCGAAACCGCACCCTGATGGTAGACGACAGCTTTCCGGTACTGGAAAGCGCCCGGGATGCCGGCATCAGCCAATGTCTGGCCATTCTTGCGCCGGACAGCCGGCAGCCGGTCCGGGATCAGCATCCGGACATTCCCGGCATTCATCATTTCGATGAAATTCTGCCTTCCCTGCATGAACTCAGGTAAGAAGATATGACGTCAACCAATGGTGAAAGCCCGAAAATCCGTCTCGATAAATGGCTATGGGCCGCACGCCTCTATAAAACCCGCGCCCTGGCCAAAGATGCCGTCGAGGGCGGAAAAGTGCATTACAATGGCCAGCGCAGCAAACCGGGCAAGGCCGTTGAAACCGGCGCAAAGCTCACTCTGAGACAGGGCTGGCAGGAAAGAATCATCATCGTTGACGATCTCAGCGACAAACGCCGGGGCGCGCCCGAAGCACAAAAGCTCTACCATGAAACGGAAGACAGCGTTAAACGGCGCGAAGAACTGGCCTGGCAGCGTAAAACCATGCAGGCCGCACAGTTACCGCCAGCACGCCGTCCCACCAAGAAAGCTCGCCGGGACATCCGGCGATTCCGCGAACAAAATGGCCTTTGAATCAGGAGAGAACATGGCATCCCGTGATCAGTTTCAGCGTTTTATTTTCGAACACAGCCAGGTTCGGGGTGCCTGGGTGCAATTGGGTGGCAGCTACCAGGAAATCATCCACCAGGCACCTTACCCGGAGTCCGTACGTCGACTTCTGGGCGAATCCCTGGCTGCCAGCGTGCTGCTGAGCAGCACGCTGAAATTCAGTGGATCTCTGTCACTTCAGGCAGCCGGCGAAGGCCCCCTTACCACACTGATGACCGAATGCAGCCACAAGCGGAACATTCGCGGCATCGCCCGCTTCGATGAACAGGCCGTGACCGGCGAAACACTCAACGAACTGCTGGGCCAGGGCCGCATGGCAATCACCATCACCCCGGAACAGGGCCAGCGCTATCAGGGCGTAGTCCCGCGTGAAGCAGACACCCTGGCCGGTTGCCTGGAAGAATATTTCGAACGCTCCGAGCAGCTAGCCACCCGCCTGTTCCTGTTTTCCGACGAGCACACAGCAGGTGGCCTGTTGCTGCAGCGCCTGCCCGGCCACACCGAGGAAGACGACGATCTGTGGAACCGGGTAGAACACCTGGCTGCCACCGTGCAGGCCGAAGAAATACTCCAACTGGACAGCGAACCGCTACTTCACCGGCTGTTCCATGAAGAAACCGTGCGCCTGTTCGAGCCAGAGCCCGTGGCCTTTCACTGCAGTTGCTCACGGGAAAGGACTCTGGCGGCACTGGAGTCCATCGGTCAGGAAGAGTGCTACAGCATTCTGGATGAACAGGGCAGCATCGACATGAACTGCCAGTTCTGTCACGCAAACTATCGCTTCGATAGGAATGATATTGATCATCTTTTCACCGGACATACGCTACACTAAGCGCAATCACATATAGCCCCCAAGCCGCTGCTGGCGCGGCTTTCGGGGCTGTCGTTTTTTACCGGCGTCTCTGGCATAATAGCGCGCCTGAATCTAAGACATCCCGAGGGCGAGGTCGAAGTGAGCAACACTTATACTGATCTGAGTACAGCACAACTGGTCGAGCAGTCTCTGGCACGCAACGAAGGCCAGCTGGCTTCCAACGGTTCCCTGGTGGTTACGACCGGCGAGCGTACCGGCCGGTCTCCCATGGACCGCTTTATCGTCGAAGAACCCAGCACCGTTGACGATATTCACTGGGGGCCGATCAACCGCCCGTTTGACGCCGAGAAGTTCGACGCTCTGTGGGATCGTGTTGAAGCCTACATTGCTGAACAGGATTCCTTTGTTTCTCACGTACACGTTGGCTCTGATCCCGAACACTACCTGCCGGTGAAAATGACCACCGAGACCGCCTGGCAGAACCTGTTCGGCCAGAATCTGTTTATCCGCCCGGAAAGCTACAACCCATCCGACAAGCAGGAATGGCAGATTCTGAACGCCGCCAACTTCGAGTGTGTGCCCGAGCGTGACGGCACCAACTCCAACGGCACCGTCATGATCAACTTTGCCAAGCGCAAGGTGCTGCTGGCTGGCATGCACTACGCCGGCGAAATGAAAAAAGCGATGTTCTCGGTACAGAACTTCCTGCTACCGGAAAAAGACGTATTGCCGATGCACTGCTCGGCCAACGTCAGCGAAAGCGGCGAGACCTGCCTGTTCTTCGGTTTGTCCGGTACCGGCAAAACCACCCTGTCCGCCGACCCGCATCGCTTCCTGATCGGTGATGACGAGCACGGCTGGGGCCCGGGCACCGTATTCAACATTGAAGGCGGTTGCTATGCCAAGTGCATCGACCTGAGCCGCAAGAACGAACCGATTATCTGGGACGCCATCCGCTTCGGCGCCATTGTTGAAAACGTAGCGATCGACCCGGACACCCGTGAGCCGGATTACACCAACACGTCGCTCACCGAAAACTCCCGCTGCGCCTATCCGCTGGAACACGTCGAAAAACGCGTTCTGGAAAACCGTGCCGGCGAGCCTTCGCACATTATTTTCCTGACCTGCGACATGACCGGCGTATTGCCGCCAGTATCTATCCTGAGCCGGGAAGCGGCCGCTTATCACTTCCTCAGTGGCTATACCGCGCTGGTCGGCTCCACGGAAATGGGTTCGTCTTCCAAGCTGAAGTCCACCTTCTCCACCTGCTTCGGCGCACCGTTTTTCCCGCGCCCGGCCGGCGTTTATGCCGAACTGCTGATGAAGCGTGTTGACGAATTCGGCAGCAAGGTATTCCTGGTCAACACCGGCTGGACCGGCGGCCCTTACGGCGAAGGCAAGCGTTTCAGCATCCCGACGACGCGTGCCATTATCGCCGCCATCCAGAACGGCGATCTGGACGATGCGGAAACCGAGCATCTGGACACCCTGAACCTGGATGTGCCGAAACACATTCCCGGTGTCGACACCGAGCTGCTGAACCCGCGCAAAACCTGGACCAGCCCGGAATACTACGACGGCAAGGCTCAGGAACTGATCAGCCAGTTCGTGGAGAACTTCAAGAAATTCGACGTGGCAGATGCCATTGTTGAAGCTGGTCCGAAGAAACTCGACTGAGTCACACCGGCCTGAAAAAAAGCGCCCTGCTCCCTGAGTACGGCGCTTTTTTTGTATTCTTTTTTCCTCCTGACTTACGTAGCGTTTCCTCCAGGCCGGTGGCCGGGAGCGCCCACCAGCGCCCTGTAAACGTCTACCATCGCCAGGGTCACCGCCGTTCGGCTTCGAACCGCGGCATCCCGGGTGACGGTGAACTCCTGTTCCGCCGCCAGTACCTCGAAGTAGCCAATGAACCCCTCTTCATAGCGGGCCCGGGCCAGTTTAACGGCCTTCTCTGCGTGGTTCATCGCCTGCTCAAGCCGCTCTTCCCGCTGTTGCGCACGCTGGTAACGCACCAGTCGTGTTTCTGCTTCCTCCAGAGCTTCCAATACGGTTTGCTGGTAGCTGGCAAGAGCTGCACGACTGCTGGCCCCTTCGGCTTCAATGCGTGCCTTGACCTTACCATGGTCCAGGAAGGTCCAATCGATCCCCAGAGCAACACTCCGTGTTTCCGCGGGGCCGGTGAAGAGGTCGCTGGTGTCACTGGCAAGTGAACCCAGCAGCCCGCTCAGGGTAAAGCGGGGAAACAGATCGGCGGTAGCCACGCCGATACGGGCAGTGGCAGCGGCCAAACGACGCTCCGCAGCGGCAATGTCCGGACGCCGGCGCAGCACTTCCCCGGGGCTGTCCACGGGAATCACCGGTAGTGTTTCCGGCAGTCCACGCTTCGGCGAAAGCGTGTCGACCAGTGCCATCGGTGGCTGGCCGGTCAGCACGGCAACGCGGTGCATGGCGGCCCGGATTCCGGCCTGCAGAGTGGGCAGTTCCGCACGGGTACGCTCCAGTTCAGCACGGGCACGCACCTGATCAAAATCGGTACCGCGACCGGCATGCACGCGGGCTTCCACGATCTCCAGCGACTGGCGCTGCAACGCCACGCTCTGCCTGGCCACCTGCAGCTGTTGCTGCAGGCCCCGAAGCTCAAAGTAGCTGCTGGCCAGTTGTCCGGCCAGGGCTACCTGCACAGCACCAAGGTCAGCACCGGCGGCTTCCAGCTCTGCCCTTTGCACCTGGGTTGCACGCCGCAGACGTCCGAACAGATCCAGCTCCCAACTGGCGGCCAGGCCTGCCTGGTAACGCTGCACGCGATCCGGCCCTGCCCCCCGGGGCGACTGCTCAATATCCGCCAGGTACCGCTCGGCGGCGGAAGCACTGGCGGTAACACTGGGCCACTGCTCCCTTTCCGCACCGTACAACAGGGCCGCCGCACGCTCGTAGCGGGCCACCGCTGCAGCCAGAGTCTGGTTCGCGGTCAGGGTCTGGTCGATCAGCTGGGCCAGCAATGGATCATCAAACCCCTGCCAGAAGCGTTGCTGACCACTATCCCCGGCAACCATCCTCCGTCCTTCCGAGAAGGCTTCCGGCTCCGGTGTGGCTGGGGTCTGGTAATCCGGCCCCACGGCGCAACCGGTCAACAGCATCAGTGCCCCGGTTATCGCGATTATTTTATGCATGACTGCCTCCCGGAAGTGCGTCATCGTTCGTCTCGTCTTCGCTGGCCAGTGTGGATGTATGATGACTCTTCAGGCGATGGCTGCCGGAGAGCTTGCGCAGGGCCACATAGAATACCGGCGTGAGGAACAGACCAAACAGGGTGACCCCGATCATGCCGGCAAACACCGCGGTGCCCAGAGCTTCGCGAACCTCGGCGCCCGCTCCGGTGGCCAGCACCAGGGGCACAACCGCTGCCGTAAAGGTGATGGAAGTCATGATAATGGGCCGCAGCCGCAACCGGCAGGCTTCCAGCGCCGCTTCCACAATGCTCCGCCCCTGAAGCTCCAGCTCCCGGGCGAATTCCACGATCAGGATGGCGTTCTTGCAGGCCAGGCCTATCAGCACCACCAGGCCCACCTGGACAAAGATGTTGTTGTCCCCATCACCAAACCACACACCTATCAGTGCCGAAAGCATGCACATGGGCACAATGAGGATGACCGCCAGCGGCAGAGTCCAACTCTCATACAGCGCTGCCAAAACCAGGAAAACCAACAGGATGGCAAGCGGGAACACCACCAGTGCGGCGTTGCCCTGGGTGGCCTGCTGATAGCTCAGGTCGGTCCATTCAAACGCCATTCCGGCGGGTAACACTTCGTCCGCCAGTGCCGTCAGCGTATCCATGGCCTGAGCCGAGGACAGCACCCTTGGATCCGCCTCCCCGGCAATGTCAGCTGCAGGGTAGCCGTTGTAACGTAATACCGGGTCCGGTCCGAAACTCTGACGGATATCCACCATGGAGCCGATGGGCACCATCTCGCCCTGGTCGTTGCGGGTACGCAGGCGGACAATGTCTTCCACGCTGTCACGGTAAGGTGCGTCGGCCTGGGCAATCACCTGCCAGGTACGGCCGAAGCGGTTGAAATCGTTGACGTAGGTGGACCCGAGATAGGTCTGCAAGGTGTCGAACAACTCCGTCAGCGGGACGCCCTGGGCCTTGGCCTTGAGCCGGTCCACTTCCGCATCCAGTTGCGGCACATTGGCCTGGTAGCTGGTAATGGGATACCCCATGCCGGGCGTCTGGCTGATCGCGCCCTGGAACTGGTTTACCGCGTTCTGCAGGGCACCGTAGCCCAGGTTGCCCCGGTCCTCTATGAATAGCTGGTAGCCGGAGCCGTTACCCAGCCCGAGAATCGGTGGCGGCATGAAGGAGAAGGCAAAGCCTTCCTTCAGCCCACCGATTTTCTGGTTGATCCGGGCATTGATCTCCCCGGCACTGAGACTTCGCTCGTCAAACGGCTTCAGAGGGAAGAACACCACACCGGTGTTGGAGGTGTTGGTGAACTGCAATGCGTTCAGCCCGGGGAAGGCCACGGCGTTGGCCACGCCTTCAGTCTCCATGGCAATGTCGGTTACTTGCTGGAGCAACTGGTCGGTACGTTCCAGGGACGCCCCTTCCGGCAGTTTCACGCCCGCCATCAGATAGAGCTTGTCCTGGACGGGAATAAAGCCCGGAGGCACCGCCTTGAACATCAGCCCGGTACCGACCAGCAACAGAGCGTAAACCACAAACACCGCGCCGCGCCGACGCAGGGAGCGGGAGACTCCACCCTGGTACTTCTCGGCGCTGGCGTTGAAGAAACGGTTGAAGGGGCGGAAAAGCCAGCCAAATAAAGCATCGATTACGCGCTGAAGCCGGTCCTTGGGAGCACTGTGAGGTTTCAGCAGCATTGCCGCCAGCGCCGGTGACAGGGTTAGCGAGTTGATGGTGGAAATCACTGTGGAAATGGCTATGGTCACCGCAAACTGCCGGTAGAACTGCCCCGTTACCCCGGAGAGAAACGCCATGGGAATGAACACGGCACACAGCACCAGCCCAATCGCGATGATGGGTCCAGACACTTCTTTCATGGCCTGGTGGGCCGCCGCCAGCGGTTTCAGGCCTTCCTCGATGTTACGCTCGACGTTCTCCACCACCACGATGGCGTCGTCCACCACAATACCAATGGCGAGCACCAGACCGAACAGGGTCAGGGTATTGATGGAGTAGCCCAGCAGATAAAGCGCGCCGAAGGTGCCAATAACCGACACCGGCACCGCCAGCAACGGGATGATGGAAGCACGCCATGTCTGCAGGAACAGGGTGACCACCAGTACCACTAACAACACCGCTTCCAGCAAGGTGGCCACCACCGCCTTGATAGAATCGCTGACAAAGATAGTCGTGTCGTATACCGCCTCATACTCAACCCCTTGCGGGAAGCGGGTGGCCAGTTCATCCATGGTTGCGATCACTTCGTCGCGGATCTCCAGAGCGTTGGCTCCCGGCGCCTGGAAGACACCAAGGGCCACCGCATCCTTGCCGTCAAGCTGGGAGCGCAAAGTATAGTCGCCAGCGCCCATTTCCAGCCGGGCCACGTCTTCCAGGCGCAGGATCTCGCCGTTGTCGCCTCGCTTGAGCACGATGTCACCAAACTCTTCCACCGTCTCGAGCCGGCCACGGGCGTTGATCAGTGTCAGGAAGTCGCTGTCCGGCACGGGTTCCGCACCAATCTGGCCGGCCGACACCTGCACGTTCTGCTCGCGCATGGCACGGACCACGTCACTGGCGGTCAGGCCACGGGCAGCAATCCTGTCCGGGTCCAGCCAGGCGCGCATGGCGTAATCACCGCCGCCAAAGATCTGAACGTCACCAACCCCCTGGATTCGGGCCAGACGGTCGCGCACATGCAAACGCGCATAATTACGCAGGTACAGGGTGTCATAGGTGCCTTCCGGCGATGTCAGGTGGACCACCATCAGGAAGGTGGGCGACTGCTTCTGAGTGGTCACTCCCTGGCGCCGGACCTCCTCCGGAAGCCGGGCCTGGGCCTGGCTGACTCGATTCTGGACCCGCACGGCGGCCTCCTCGGCGTCAGTGCCCGGCCGGAAGGTGACGGTCATCTGAAGAACACCGTCCGAGCCCGCTACCGACTTGAAGTACATCATATCTTCAACACCACTGATGGCCTCTTCCAGCGGCGTTGCCACGGTTTCCGCAATTTCCTTTGGGTTGGCACCGGGATAGACGGTACGCACCACAACGGAAGGCGGCACCACTTCGGGGTACTCACTTACCGGCAGGTTCGGAATGGAAATCAAACCGATGGCAAAGATGATGATGGACAGTACCGCCGCAAATATCGGCCGGTCGACAAAAAATCGGGAGATATTCATTGGCCCCCCTCCTGGGCGACGGCAACGACGCCTTCTGCCTTGTCGGGTTCTTTCATGCCGATCAGATTCGGCTCGACTTGCATACCAGCGCCAAACACTTTCTGCACGCCGTTAATGATCACCATGTCACCATGGTTAAGGCCTTCACGGATGATCTGCAGGTCATCCACCTGGCGGCCGGTGGTGACCTGCCGGGGGGCGACCCGGCTCTGTTCATTCACCACGTAGACGAAGCGCCGGTCCTGGTCAGTCATCACTGCCTTGCGGCTGACCAGCACTGCCCGATCCAGCTCAGCGACCGGCATTTCCACGCGGGCAAACTGGCCGGGTTTGATCAGCCCATCCGGGTTATTGAGCACGGCGCGGTACTGCAGGGTGCCGGTTCCCGGATTCAGGTGGTTGTCGACGAAGTCCAGTTGGCCCTTGTACTGACGGCCATCCTCACCCCCCAGTGAAATACGGACATCCCGGGGCCGGCCATTGGTGAGCAACTGCTGGCTGCTGAATGCCGAGGTTTCATCAGCCTCAAAATAAACATGTACCGGGTCCACCGATACCACGGTAGTCAGCAGACTCTGATCTGCGTTGGCAAGGTTGCCGCGCGTGATAAGGGCCCGACCGGCACGACCGCTGACCGGTGTGGTAACACCGGTGTACTTCAGGTCCAGCTCAGCCGAGTCCAGGGTCGCCTGAGCGGCCTGCACCCGGGCGCGGGCACCCATTAACGCGGCATTGCGTTGGTCGTACTCCTCGCGGGAAATCGCCCGGTTTTCCAGCAGTGTTTTTGCGCGGCCGGCTTCACTCCGGGCCAGTTCCAACTGGCTGTTGGCCAGCGCCAGCTCAGCGCGGGCCGCCTGCTCTCGGGCCTTGTAAGGCCGGGGGTCAATCTGGAACAACAGGTCACCGGCCTGCACCATTTCACCTTCTTCAAAAGCCACCTCAGTGATGTAACCACTGACTCTTGGGCGCAGTTCCACTGTTTCCGGTGACGCTACCCGGCCAGTGAAAGATTCCGATATGGTGACCGGCTCCATCAAAACTTCGGCAACATCCACCTCGGGAGGTGGAGGCATTGTCATCGTCTCGTCGCTCTGTGCCTCGCAGCCGGTTAACAACACCACAAGGGCAATAGCCAGACCCGGCATCAGGGCAGATACGTTGTACTTTCTCGCAGTCAGACATTCCATGGTTTCTCGCTCCACTATCGGGGTATGGGCTAAGATAAGGAGTGCAGGGATGACGACGGTATCGGGTTACTGCGGGAAGCTTGCCTGATTCTGCGGGTTGTCTTGAGCCCCAAACAGACTGTTGCCAATTCCTGCGTGGTCATTGCCTGATTCTGCAAAACAAACAGAGCGCCCATACGATTCCGGGCACGAAGGGCTATACTGCGGGAAAGGGAGATGCATCAATGACTGCCACCATTCCCGGGATTTCCGGAAATTTCGCCCTCAACCTACAGCAGCAGCTCGCCCAGGTAGTCGGCCAATCAACGACACAACAGGGCATACAGGGTTCCGCCATTGATGGCGTAGAGCTCATTCGCTGCGATCAGCCATCCAGCTGTGGGTCAAGTGTTTACGAACCTTCCCTGTGCTTTGTGATCCAGGGCACCAAGACCATCCAGCTGGGTGACCGCGAAATCACCTACCAGCCGCTTTCCTATCTGGCAAGTTCCGTCCATCTGCCGGTACTCGGGCGAATTGTCGAAGCCTCCGAGGAGCGCCCCTACCTGGCGGCAAAACTCAACGTGGACCCGCAGGAGGTGGCAGATCTGGTATTGGAACTGGGTGACAAAGCACCGCCACTGGAGCCACTTGGGCAATGCCCGGAACTGGAATGTGGTCTGTGTGTATCATCAATGGATGAGCTTATGCAGGGTGCGCTTTACCGGCTGCTAAGCCTGCTGAATTCACCAACGGACATTCCCATACTCGCCCCCCTGGCCCGCCGGGAAATCATCTACCGGTCGCTTGTCGGTGAGATGGGGTCCCGGATGCGCAAATTTGCAGCTGCCGACTCACAGTCGCACCGGATTTCCACGGTGATTTCCGCATTAAAGGATCACTACGCGGAACCTCTGCGCATCCGCGAACTGGCGGAAGCAGCCAACATGAGCGAATCCACCCTGTATCACAGCTTCAAACAGGTAACCCGGATGTCGCCACTTCAGTTCCAGAAAAAACTTCGCCTGCATGAAGCCAGGCGGCTGATGCTTACCGAAGGCCTTGAGGCCGCCACAGCCAGTTACCGGGTTGGTTATGAAAGCCCCTCCCACTTCAGCCGCGAATACAGCCGCCTGTTCGGCGCACCGCCCAGAGCCGACGTAACGCTTCTTCGTGGCGAACGGCGAACCCCCGAACCGGTCTGAGCACTCCTTCGGCGCAGGCGGAAAACAGCAACGACATACTGATCCTGTTTTTATGCGACCCATGCCGCAAATGACCTCAATTTACACACCCGGGCAGGCCATTGGTTTGCACAATCGGCCTGAAGCCTCTATAAATTGGAGCTGCCGCGAGTCATTGTTATTCCGGCCAGGAAAAGACTGAAAACAAAACTACAAAAAAGGAGCACCCGATGCGCAAACCCGAACTTGCCGCTTCCATTTCCGACAAGACCGATCTGAACCGCGAAAAAGCCGCTGAAGTGATCAATGCCTTTACCGACCAGGTATCTGCCGCCGCCGCCAGAGGTGAAGACACCACGCTGATCGGCTTTGGCACCTTCAGTATTCGCCAACGGGAAGCCCGCAGTGGCCGTAACCCGCAAACCGGTGAAACCATCCAGATACCGGCCAGCAAAACCGTCGGTTTCAAAGCCGGTAAAGGGCTCAAGGATGCCGTAAACTAAAAAATGGCCCGCACTTGGCGGGCCATTTTTTATCAAGGCTTTCGTATACCTGTCAGCTCAGTCTGCCCAGGCTTCACAACCTCCAACCAGAGTCAGCCTGACCCGGCCCGGCAGTTCGCGATCCAGTACGGGTGCGTGCTTACCGGCTGACGTCAGCGTTTGCGGTGAAGGCTGCCAGCTGCGGGCCGGCGCAAATACGCAAAGATCCGCAACCGAACCTTCGGCCAGCTTCCAGTCCCGTTCCAGAATGCCCGAGGGCCCCGTGGTCAGCGCCTGCAAAAGCCGCACGCGCGACAACTCACCACGCCCCACCAGCTCAAGACCCAGCGACAACACGCTCTCTATACTGGACAACCCCGGTTCCGTAGCGGGTAACGGTGCCTGTTTGGCCGCACTGTCATGAGGCTGATGCTGACTGACAATGGCATCAATAACACCTGTCTCGACCCCGGCAACGAGCGCTTGCCGGTCCGCCTCAGAACGTAGCGGAGGCCGGACATGGAAACGACTGTCAAATTCCGCCAGTTTTGCTTCGGTAAACGCCAGCTGGTGCATGGCGACATCGGCGGTAACCCGAATCCCGCGTTGACGCGCCTGCGCCAGCATCTCAACACTGCGGGCGCAGGACAGCTGGCTCAGGTGCAGCCTTACACCGGTTTCTTCCGCCAGCAACAGCATTTCTGCCACCGCCGCCGTTTCTGCCACTTCCGGAATACCCAACAGCCCCAGCCGGGTGGTGACCTGGCCATCGTGAGCATAACCATCGGCCGCCAGAGCCTGGTTTTCCGGGCTGAACATGACCGTCAACCCGAAGGTCTGGGCATAGGCCATGCAACGACGCAGGATTCTGGCATTGCTGATACTTTTGGAACCATTGCCCAGGGCAACACAGCCAGCGGCTTTCAGCCCTGCCATGTCGCTGAGCATTTCACCTTTCAGACCGCGAGTGATGGCGCCGATCGGCAATACCCGCACCACGCCTTTTGAGGCGGCAGCTTCGTGGATCAGGTGAGTCACCGCGCCGGAATCGTTCATGGGTGAGGTTTCCGGTGACGCACACACGGTAGTGAAGCCGCCGTGTGCTGCCGCGCGGGTTTCCGAGGCAATATTGCCTTTCTGGCCGGTACCGGGCTCGCGCAGGTTGCAGCAAAGATCCACAAAGCCCACAGAAATCACACATCCGGTGGCGTCAAAGGTTTTATCAGCCCCGGCGTTCAGTGCCCCGTCACCAATGGCAGCAATGCGGCCATCGGCGATCAACAGGCCGGGGTTCTCCTTTTCAATCTCACCATCAAACAGGGTGCCGCCAGTAATTCTGAGACTTTCACCCGTGTTCAGATCAGAACTGCTCATACCCCGGCCTCCTTGTTATCAGTCTGCCTCTGTTGCCGCTCGGCCATCTGGCCACCCATGGCCATGGACATCACCGCCATACGGATCGCAATGCCATTGGTAACCTGGTTCAGGATCACGGATTGTGGGCCATCAGCGACGGACGATTCGATTTCCACGCCCCGATTGATGGGCCCCGGGTGCATCACAATGCAGTCCGGTTTTGCCAGCGCCAGCTTGTCCTGAGTCAGGCCATACAGCCGGAAGAATTCCCGCTCACTGGGCAACAACGCCCCTTCCATGCGCTCGTTCTGCAGGCGCAACATGATCACCACATCCAGATCACGCATGCCGCGCTTCATGTCGTATTCCACGGTACAGCCCAGATCTTCAACATCTCTGGGCAGCAGGGTTCCCGGCGCAATAATCCGCACCTCATCAACACCCAGTTCGTTCAGAGCGCGAATCTGGGAGCGGGCTACCCTGGAGTGCAAAACATCGCCCACAATGGCCACCTTCAGCCCTTCAAAGCGGTCCTTGTGCTGGCGGATGGTGAGCATATCGAGCATCGCCTGGGTCGGATGGGCATGGCGGCCATCGCCAGCATTGATGATGGCCACACCCGGGGTCACGCTCTCGGCAATAAAATGCGGTGCACCGCTCTGGGAATGACGCACCACGAACATATCACTGGCCATGGCCTCAAGATTCAGAAGGGTGTCTGACAGGGACTCGCCCTTGGAGGTAGCCGAACTGGAAATATCCAGATTGAGCACATCGGCCGACAGGCGCTTGGCCGCCAGTTCAAAGGTACTGCGGGTGCGGGTACTGGGCTCGAAAAACAGATTCACCACGGTACGCCCCCGCAACAGCGGTACTTTCTTGATACTGCGCTCGCCCACTTCAATGAAGGAGTCGGCGGTATCAAGAATGTCGGTGAGCAGTTCGCGGCTCAGGCCGTCCAGGGTGAGAAAATGCCGCAACTGACCATCCCGGGTCAGCTGCAGGTGATTCGGGGAAAGGTCATTCGCGGTCATAGCACGCCTGTTAACAGTTGGAGGTGTTACTGTCCGGATTCCTGAAGCTCAATATGCAAGGGCTCGGGCCCCCGCAGTTTTACTCGCTGATGGGCGCCCAGATCCAGGATCTGGCCGACCACATCGGGTTGCACCGGAAGCTCCCGGGAACCAAGGTCAACTAACGTAGCCAGTATGATACTGGCAGGACGGCCGTAATCGAAAATCTCGTTCATGGCGGCACGTATGGTTCGCCCGCTCATAATGACATCGTCGATGAGCAGAATATCGCGGCCCGCAGTATCGAAAGGCAGGCTGGAAGGCTTCACTTTCGGGTTCAGGCCAATGCGACTGAAATCGTCGCGGTAGAAAGAAATATCCAGCTCGCCGAACGGCTCGGCAATACCCAGGCGTTTACCCAGCACGTCCGCCAGCCAGACTCCCCCGGTCCGGATGCCTACGAGGGCCGGATCGGTCACCCCTCGCTGCTCCAGAATCCGGCGCAGGCCGGACTCCATTTCATCCAGCAGCTGGTTGATATCAAACAATGCGGTCATTCAAGCCTCGTCAGTCAGGTTAGCCGGCCTGCTCCCGGCACCAGGTTTCCAGTATCAAAACAGCCGCGCGGTCATCCACACCATGCCGGCCAAAATCGCGGCTTCCGCCGGCCGCCATCACATCACCCTTGGCCTCAAAGCTGGTCAGCCGTTCGTCCACCATTTCTACCGGCACATGGTACCGGCCATGCAGGCGCTTGCCGAACTTTCTGGCGCGGGCGCACATATCGTTCTCGGTGTCGTCCATGTTCAGCGGCAAGCCGACCAAGACGATATCCGGCTGCCTTTCCGCCAGCAACTCTTCAACAACCTGCCAGTCAGGAATACCATCCCGGGCCGGAATCATGGCCACCGGCTGGCCGGTTCCGAGCATTTCCTGACCGGAGGCGACACCGATGCGGCGGGTTCCGAAATCAAACGCCAGAATTCTGCGGTTACCACTCATCCGGCTGACAGCCCCCGCTGCTGGAAAGACCAGGTGCGTATGATTTCCAGCACATCGAACTGGTCACGCATGCCCTCCGGGAAAGGCGCAAAAGGCGCCGCCATGCGCACAATCTGAATGGCGGCATCGTCCAGCACCGAGCTGCCAGACGACTGCAGGATGGACACTTCCCGGATTGTGCCATCTTTTTTCAGAGAAACCAGCAGGCGCAAATCGCCGTGAATGCCAGCCTGCCTTGCCTGGGACGGGTAATTCAGGTTCCCCACCCGCGTGACCTTGTCCACCCAGTTCTGCACATACCAGGCGTTTTCGGACTTCAGGGTGGATACTGCGGTTACCCGCTTGACCCGTGGCCGACGGGCATAAGCCTGTTGTTGATCCGACAGTCGCGCCTCCAGAGATGCAATCTCCAGACTCCGCTCCATCAGGCTTTTCTTCTCGCTTCGGGGCAAGGGTTCCGGATCCGGCTCGGTTTGCTCCTCCGGCTCCGGCACCTGCCGGCGGGAATTGTCTTGTGTTTGCACCACTGCCTGCGCCGGTTTGGGCTCGGGCTCAGTGGTGGTCTGCGGCTGTGGCTGCACCGGAGTGGCTTCGGGTTGCGGCAATTCCGACGGTTGCGGAGAAGTCATCTCCACCACCTCTTCGGTGGTGCCACTACCCTGCTGACTGGTCTGGGCCAGAAAGTCAGCTTCTTCCGGCGCTTTTTCGTCGTCGAACTGCGACAGGGTGATTTCCATGGTCTCGGCGGACGCCGGCGGCTCTTCCGGGGCGAACGTGATCCCCAGCCCGATAATGGCGTGCAGGGCCAACGCCATGAACAGGGTGAAAGAGAACCTGTCGAAATCCGTTACCTGAGCTGCCATTCCCTTTCCCTGGTGTTTACCCGATTGCTAACAGACACTTGTTTCAATTCTGCTCCAGCCGGCGTGCGATGGCGTCCATCAACATACCGGAAATATCGATGCCAAAAGCGGTATCCAGTTCGCGGATACAGGTGGGGCTGGTTACATTGATTTCGGTCAGGTAATCGCCGATGACATCCAGCCCGACAAACATCAGCCCTTTCTCTTTGATCACCGGCGCTACCCGGGCACAGATCTCCCGGTCCCGCTCAGTCAGTTCGCGGCCTTCGCCGCGACCACCCGCTGCCAGATTGCCGCGATTTTCACCCTGGGACGGAATCCTTGCAAGGGCATAGGGCACAGGTTCGCCTTCTATCAGCAAAATACGCTTGTCGCCGTCGGCAATTTCCGGAATGAACTTCTGGGCCATGGCCTGGTGAGCACCATCATTGGTGAGCATTTCGATGATTACTCCCAGGTTATTGTCATTTTCCTTGACCCGGAAAATGGAGCGCCCGCCCATGCCGTCGACCGGCTTCATGATGATATCGCCATGACGGGCATAGAAATCCCGGAACCGCTGCGAAGAGCGGCTAACCAGCACGGGCGGAGTCAGGTCCTGAAACTGGGTGGCAAACAGTTTTTCGTTGCAATCCCGCAGCGTTGCCGCCGGATTGACCACAAACGCACCCTGCTGTTCGGCAGATTCGAGAATATAGGTGGCCATCAGGAATTCCCGGTCTACCGGTGGATCCTTGCGCATCAGGATGACATCCAGGTCTCCCAAAGCCCGCTCCTGGCTGGCACCGAAGCCGAACCAGTCTTCCGGATTGTTGTGTACCGTCAGGCTCCGGGTACGCGCCATGGCCCGCCCGCCGTCCAGATACATATCGGGCAACTCCATGTACTCGATTTCCCAGCCCCGCTTCTGGGCCGCCAGCAACATGGCCAGCGAGCTGTCTTTCTTGAAATGAATATCCTCGATAGGATCCATCACAATGCCGAGCCGGATGGTCATAGGGTCTCCTGATTATCCTGATAATGAATTGAAAGGCTGCAACAAAAACACGAACCGGTACGCAGAGCGAACCCGTAAATAGCTGCTATGCTTGGTCCCCGAATACTATTGTACCCGAAGGACAAATGCATTCGGAGAAGTGACCAGATCAATTTCCAGGGTGGCAAACATGGGTACAATCGCCCCCAAAACAGATTTTTCTTATACGACCATTGATATTTATTAACTGAGCAGGGTTTATAGAACAACCAGAAGGTTTGTGTTAAAACCCGGGATGCAACTAACGACAGTCGCTGGAGCGCAAGGCAGTTGGACAATGGATGACAACTTCGAAAACCTGAAGATCATGGTGATCGACGACAGCAAAACCATTCGTCGCACCGCAGAAACCCTTCTTAAAAAAGTCGGCTGTGAAGTCATCACCGCTACGGATGGCTTTGACGCTCTGGCCAAGATTGCCGACACTCAGCCGAACATCATATTCGTGGACATCATGATGCCACGCCTGGACGGCTACCAGACCTGCGCACTGATCAAGAACAACTCTTCCTTCAAGAACACGCCGGTCATCATGCTCTCAAGCAAGGACGGCCTGTTCGACAAGGCCAAAGGCCGAATCGTAGGCTCTGATCAGTATCTGACCAAACCGTTCAGTAAGGATGAGTTGCTGAATACCATCCGCCAGTATATGCCACAGGCTGAACAGTAAACCTGCTGACACCAAGAACCATTGAGGAAAACATGGCCCGTATTCTGATTGTTGACGACTCTCCGACCGAAGTTAAGAAAATCTCCAGCATTCTGGAAAAGCACAAGCACGAAGTGCTGACTGCCGACAACGGTGCCGATGGCGTCGCCAAGGCCCGTGCTGAAACGCCGGACCTGGTTCTGATGGACGTTGTCATGCCCGGTCTTAACGGCTTCCAGGCAACCCGCCAGCTGACCCGCGCCCCGGAAACCGCTTCCATCCCCGTGATCATCGTGACCACCAAGGATCAGGAAACCGACCGGGTCTGGGGCACTCGCCAGGGCGCCAAGGGCTATCTGGTCAAGCCAGTCGAAGAAGATGACCTGATCAAGACTATCAGCAACCTGATTGCCTGATGTCGGGCAGTGGAGCAGGCATGTCTGGCCAGACCACCCCGTTTGCCGTCTTAACGGACATTGCCGAACGCAGCCGGGCAATGGCCGCCGGCCTGCCCGAGCAGCAGGAAGCGGTCGAGCTCTGGAACGGGATCGGTTTTATTCTGGCGGGTGAACGTTACGTCGCCCCCATGGGTGAAGTCACCGAGATTCTGCATGTACCCCGGTTCACGCATATACCCGGAGTTCGTCCGTTCATGATGGGGGCGGCCAACGTCCGGGGTCGGCTTCTGCCACTGATAGACCTGGCCAACTTCTTTGATCTTTCGCGTTCCTCCCGCAATTTCCGGGAACGCCGGGTACTGGTCATTGAACAGGATGATGTTTTCAGCGGCCTGGTCGTCGATACCGTACTGGGCATGCAGTATTTCGCTGCGGAAAGTTTCAGGGCTGACCCCGGGAGGGCGCCCGAAAGCGTTCGGCCATTCGTAAACGGAAGCTACGAACGCGATGAGGAAATCTGGAAAGTGTTCTCGGCCACTGAGCTGGTCGCTGATGAACGCTTTCTCGATGTTGCACAGTGGTAAGGGTGATAAAACTGGCGTTAGCCTCAACGTGACACCTGAAGCCCGCTATAACAACTTGTCATTTCGAGAAAAAAGGCCGGGAGCCAGAAAATGAAAAGCAGAGCCGGAAGACTCGGTAAGGGACAGGGAGGCAACAAACTGGTTGCCGGCCTGATCGCTGCGCTGATTGCGCTTACCGTCCTGCTCGTTGTCGTGCTGTTCATGATCAACCAGAACAGCCAGAACGATCAGGAATACATCGCCAGTACCGCAGAAATGCGAGTGCTCTCCCAGGAAATAGCGAAAAACGCCACAGAGGCTGCCGGTGGTACCGAGTCAGCCTTTGAGCAGCTGCGTCGATCGCGGGACGAGTTCCAGCGCCTCTGGACAGATGTCAGTGAGGGTAACCCGGAGACCGGCCTGCCACCCAGTGAACTGGCCCGCGAAAGTGGTGTACAGGAAAGCTGGGATAACGTGCGCCAGAACGCCGATGACATTCTCGAGACCCGCAAGGGGGTTCTTGATCTGCACGGTGTAGCCCAGACACTCAACGAAACCATCCCGCAACTGCAGGTCGAATACGAGGACATCGTGCAGATCCTGCTGGACAACCAGGCGCCGTCTGAACAGATCGCCATGGCCCAGCGTCAGTCACTGCTGGCCGAACGTATTCTGCGTTCAGTGAACGCTGTACTCTCCGGTGACGAAGACGCGGTTATCGCCGCCGACCGCTTCGGCCGGGACGCCAGCCTGTTCGGCCGCGTACTGGATGGCCAGTTGAACGGCAACGAAGCCATGGCCATTCCCCAGGTGACCGATCCGGATGCGATCGCCGCCCTGGAATCCGTCGATGAACTCTTCCAGTTTGTTTCCCAGAACGTTAACGCCATCCTTGAAGCTTCTCCCGACCTCTTCAGGGTGCGTAACGCCGCCGGCGAAATCTTCCAGAACTCCGAAGTTCTGCTGAGCCAGCTCTCGGACCTGGCCAATGCCTTTACAGTGCAGTCAGAAACCCGCTTTCTGAGCCCGACCCTGGCCTTTGCCATCCTGGCCATCATGGTGGCTATTGTTGTCTTCATCGGTCTGACTCTTTACCGCGAAGCCCAGGCTCGCCTGGCGGCTACCCAGTCGCAGAACGAGCAAAACCAGAACGCGATCCTGCGACTGCTCGACGAACTGGCTGACCTGGCCGATGGTGACCTGACCGCCGAGGCCACGGTAACCGAAGACTTCACCGGCGCCATCGCCGACTCCATCAACTTCGCGATCGACCAGATGCGTGACCTGGTACAGTCCATCCGTGATACTGCCGTAAGGGTATCGGGCGCAGCCCAGGAAACTCAGTCCACCGCCATGCATCTGGCCGATGCTTCCGAGCATCAGGCCCAGGAAATTGCCGGCGCCTCTGCCGCGGTTAACGAAATGGCGGTGTCCATCGACCAGGTATCCTCGAACGCCGCCGAGTCCTCTGCGGTTGCCGAACGGTCGGTTGCGATCGCCAAGAAAGGCGCGGAAGTGGTACAGAACACCATCCGCGGCATGGACAACATTCGTGAGCAGATCCAGGAAACCTCCAAACGGATCAAGCGTCTGGGTGAGTCTTCCCAGGAAATCGGTGACATCGTATCGCTGATCAACGACATCGCCGACCAGACCAACATTCTGTCCCTGAACGCCGCCATCCAGGCCTCCATGGCCGGTGATGCAGGCCGGGGCTTCGCGGTAGTTGCCGACGAAGTACAGCGCCTGGCAGAACGTTCTTCGGCTGCTACCAAGCAGATTGAGGCACTGGTTAAAACCATCCAGTCAGACACCAACGAAGCGGTTATCTCCATGGAACACACCACCGCCGAGGTGGTCCGTGGTGCTCGTCTGGCTCAGGATGCGGGTATCGCTCTGGAAGAAATCGAGAACGTATCCACCAGTCTGGCGGAGCTGATCCAGAACATTTCCAACGCCGCTCGTCAGCAGTCATCGTCTGCATCGCACATTTCCAACACGATGAACGTCATCCAGGAAATCACCTCGCAGACATCCTCCGGTACCAATGCGACCGCCAAGTCGATCGGTAACCTGGCAGAGATGGCTTCCGAACTGCGGTCTTCCGTAGCCGGTTTCAAACTGCCGGACGAAGAGCTTTCCGATCAGGATCAGAACAGCGACGTTCCGGTGGTCGGTTGACCATCGGCCGGGGCAAATGACGGGCTATGGTGCATACGCATAAGCAACAGTCACCCGCCAACAGCCTCTGGTCAATGCGCCGCCTTCCGGATATGGATGCCGCGCAGCTCCAGCAGTGGCAGAAACTGCTGGAGCACCGGACCGGAATAACCCTGAGCGATGAACGCCGCTCCTTTCTGGAAACCAACCTGGGTATCCGGATGCGGGAGATCGGTTTCAACAGCTATCAGGAGTATTACGAGCACATCGTGGCCGGACCGGCCGCCATCCGGGAATGGACCATCCTGGTGGACCGCCTGACGGTTCAGGAAACCCGGTTCTTCCGGGATGCCGACGCCTTCCGGCTGGTGGCCGATTACGTGCTGACGCGACCCCGGAACCAGTTCCGGAAGGGCGCGCTTGAAGCCTGGAGTGTTGGCTGTTCCACCGGAGAGGAACCCTACACTCTGGCGATGGTGCTGAACGACTGCATGACCCAGCTCGGACTGCAGCCACTATTCGGCGTTACCGGCTCGGACATCAGCCTGCCGGCCCTGGCGAAAGCCCGGAAAGGACAGTTCAGTGCGCGCAGCCTGCAGGGCATGGATGAAGATACCCGGGCCCGGTACTTCCGGCCGGCGGAACGAAACGCGGTAGAAATTGCAGACAGTCTGCGCGATCGGGTGTGCTTCGCCAGGCTCAATGTCCTGAATCTGGACAACATCCCGATGCAGGGCATGAACATCATCTTCTGTCAGAACCTGCTGATCTATTTCCGCCGTTGGCGCCGGCGCGAGATTGTCAAAAAGCTTGCAGGCTATCTGGCACCGGGTGGACTACTGGTGCTCGGCCAGGGAGAGTTGACCGACTGGCAGCCTCCGGGCCTGCAACGGGTACCCTCGGAACATGTGCTGGCGTGGACCAAACGCCAGACCGACGAAGAATAACCGGAGTGGTTATGGGCAATCACCATGACAGTATCGCCCTCGACTGGGTTCGGGGAGAAATACAGGACACGCTGACCGAAAGTCAGCATGCGCTTGAAGCATACGTCGAAAACCGTGACGACACCGCGCGCCTGCGCTTCTGCCTGAATTACCTTCACCAGGTGCATGGCACCTTGCAGATGGTGGAGCTGTCCGGTGCGGCCCTGCTCACCGAGGAGATGGAGGCGCTGACTCAGGCTCTTCTGGATGACAGAGTCACCAACGCCGACGAAGCCATAGAAGTTCTCATGCAGGGCGTTCTTCAACTGCCCCAGTATCTGGAACATATGGGCAACAGCGGTGACGATTTCCCCCTGGTTCTGCTGCCTTTGCTGAATGACCTGCGTGCCGCGCGGGGCGAGGCCCTGCTCTCTGACACAGCCCTGTTCAAGCCAGACCTCTCACCGGCACAACTGGCCGTCGACGCCAGCGCTTCCGGAAGGCTTGAAGACCCGAAGGTGGCCGGACACCTGCGCAAACTCCGCCAGATGTACCAGTTTGCCCTGGCCGGGGTAGTGCGCGAAGCTGACCTGACCACCCATTTCAATTACATGCAGAAGGTCATTGAGCGGCTTGCCCGCCTGTGCCGGAAGACGCCCCGGGGCGAGCTCTGGAAAGCCGCCGGCGCCTTTGTGGAAACTCTGCAGGCCCACGCCAACCCGGTCAACAGCGCGGTCAAATCTCTGCTCAGGGAGCTGGACGCGGAAATCCGGCTGCTCAGCGCGGAAAAGTCCGACATCCTGCAAAAACCGGTTCCCGAGGCCCTGTTCAAGCACCTTCTCTACTACGTGGCACGGGCGCGGGACCTGGACCTCCCGCAGGTCAAGGCGCTGCGTGACGTCTATCAACTCGACACCGCCCTGCCCTCCGACGACGATGTCGACTCCGCTCGCACCCGGGTGTCCGGCCCCGGACGGGATGCCATCCATTCCGTGGTCACGGCACTGGACGAAGAGCTCGCGCGTCTGAAAGACCAGCTGGACCTCTTTGTTCGCGCAGAAGACCGCCAGAACAACGAACTGGAAGAGCTGCTTCCCGGACTGCGCCAGGTAGCCAACACCCTCGCGGTTATTGGCCTGGGCACGCCCCGGAAAGTCATCAGCGAGCAAGTCGAGCTGCTGGAAAGCCTGGCCGCTCAGGCAGAAACGGTGGACGACGGCACCCTGATGGACATCGCCGGCGCCCTGCTCTACGTTGAAGCCAGTCTGGCCGGCCTGGACAAGGACCGCCATCCCGAACAGACAACATCCGAAACCGGAGACGGCACCGTCAACCTTGGCGCCCAGGAGCTGACGGACGCCAGCGAAGCACTCATCCGCGAATCCCGGAACACCCTGGAGCAGGTAAAGTCTTCAATCGTCAACTTCATTGCCTCCCAGTGGGACACCCGGGAAATCGACCATGTGCCGGGATTGCTCTACAGCATTCGCGGCGGGCTCGGCCTGGTGCCCCTGGACCGGGTAGCAGACATGCTGGCCTCGGCCGAACGCTACGTGACCGATGTGTTGCTGGGCAGCAAACAGGTACCGGACTGGAAGCAGCTTGATACCCTGGCCGATGCCATTACCAGCATCGAGTATTACCTGGAACGTCTGGCCGAGGGCATCAGTAACAACGACGCCATTCTGCACGTGGCCGAAGACAGCCTGGAGACCCTTGGCTTCCCGGTCGGCCAGGAACCCACCTGGGTCAATGCTGCCGAAACCCGGGCGCCGGAGCCAGAGGCTGAAACACCTGCGACGCCAGAGCCCGCTCCGGAAACGACCGGCTCGGACGAAGAACTGCTGGATGACGAAATACTGGGCATCTTCGTGGAAGAAGCCGGCGAAGTGCTCGAAACCATCAATCAGTATTACCCCAAGCTGCGCCAGAATCACGAGGACAGCCAGGCCCTGACCGAAGTCCGCCGGGCATTCCATACTCTCAAAGGCAGCGGTCGTCTGGTCGGCGCTACCAGCATTGGCGAGCTGGCCTGGTCGGTAGAAAACCTGCTTAACCGAATCATTGATCAGACCATCAAGCCTACCGACGCGGTATTCACCCTGATCGACGAGGTGAATGAGCGCATTCCGTCACTGATCCGGGATTTCCAGCACGGAAACGCGAACGGCGATGTTGATGACCTGATCAACCGGGCAGAAGCGCTGGCCACCACGCGCAAGACTGAAACCACGGAAGCTTCCGACACTGACGTTGAGGAATCATCCGCAGAAACAGAAGAACCGGTCGTCGAAACCACCGCAGAAGAAGCCCCGCAACCGGCGTCTGCCACTGACAGTTCGGACAGCGACGATCTGATCGACGACGACATTCTGGAAATCTTCATCGAAGAAGCCGGTGAAGTGCTGGAAACCATTCGCGAATATCTGCCCATGCTGCTGCGTCATCATGATGACCGCAGCGCCCTGACCGAAGTACGCCGGGCGTTCCATACGCTCAAGGGCAGTGGTCGCATGGTCGGCGCAAACGTTATCGGCGAACTGGCCTGGTCCATCGAAAACATGCTGAACCGGGTGATCGACGGCAGCGTGTTTATGAATGACGACATTGCCCGGTTGCTTGAAGAAGTCACCGAGGCCACCCCGGGTCTGGTGGAAGACTTTGAAAACCGGACACCGCCCCGCCAGGACACATCCAACCTGGAAGCCCGGGCCAATGCCCTGGCAAATGGCGAAATCCCGGACGCCACGCTCATGCCGGAGGCCGAGGCCGACGCCGTCAAACCGGATGAATTCACGGCAGGCGGCACGGGTGACAGCACTGACGCACCAGAGGCCGAAGACGAGGAAGAGATCGATCCGGTTCTGCTGGAGATTTTCGAGACCGAAACCGAGACCCACCTGCAGACCATTGAGGAATACCTCGAAGCCGCCGCTGACCACAGCACCGCTGCTTACACTGACGGACTGTCACGGGCCCTGCATACCCTCAAGGGTAGCGCCAATACTGCCGGTATCGTGCCGATTGCCACGGTTATCACACCGCTGGAGCACTTCGTCAAAGAAGCGCGGGCTCAGAACAAGCGGGCAGATAAACAGGTGCTGCAACTGATTGCCGAGGCGCGCGACTTCCTGACCCGTGGCCTGGCACAACTGCATGACGACCCACAGGCCCCGCTGGACGGTACCGAAGACTTCCTGGCCCGGCTTGACCGGATCAGCGAACAAACCCTGCGCAGCCGACCGCAGACCGAAGACGAGCCGTTACCGAGCCAGGGTTCCGCGCGTCTGGTGCAGCTGTTCCTGGGAGAAGGTCTGGACATCGTTCTGGATGCAGAAAGCATCCTGGAAGACTGGTCCCGGAATCCCGAACAGCGAGACTCCGTTAATACACTGCACCGGGAACTGGAACAGCTCCATCAGGGTGCCGCTGACGCCGGCCTCACCGATGTCGCCAACCTGGCCTCAGCACTCGACCGCGCCTACGCGGCCGTTGCTGACAACCACGTGACACCGGACACGGCTTTCTTTGAAACCGTTCATGACGCTCACGAGCAACTGATCAACCTGATGGACCAGGTCGCCGCCGGCCTTGCCACCGACTCCAACGACGAACTGATCCAGCAACTCGACAACCTGACAGCCATCGTCGCAGAGCCAGAGCCAGAACTGCCGGAGACAAACGAAGAGCCTGAGACAGCTGGCAGCCAGCAGCCGCCACTGCCGGAAACCGACGAAGACCAGGAAATGGATGACGAACTCATTGCCATTTTCCTGGAAGAAGCCCGGGAGCTGATCGACAGCACCGCCGAGGCGCTGCAGAACTGGAGTGAAAACACCGCAGATCTGGATATCCTGCGCCTGCTTCAGCGCGATCTGCACACCCTCAAAGGGGGCGCCCGTCTGGCCGATATTCCGGCCCTCGGCGATCTTTCCCACGAACTGGAAAACCTGTTCGAGGGGCTGACCGAGCACCGGTTTACCATCACAGACGCTCTGTCTGATCTGCTGTTCCGCTGCCATGACCGCCTTGCCAGCATGGTGGATGCCCTGGAAGCCGGCGAACCGCCGCGGCCCGCGCCGGATCTTATTGCTGACATTCATGCCTATATCGACGGCACGGACGACAGCAAAGCGGCGCAAACAGACACCGTCGCTGCACCGGAGCAGGAACCAGAACCGAAGCCTGATCAGGAAGAAGGGCAGCAAAGCCACATTGCGGACCTTTCCCACCTGGATCCGGAACTGGTTGGCATATTCCTGGAAGAAGCCTACGACCTAGTCAACTCTACCGGCAGTGCCCTGCATACCTGGAGTGAAGATCCCTCCAACCGTCAGGTGGCTGCGGAGTTGCAGCGCGAGGTACACACTCTCAAGGGCAGTGCCCGCATGGCCGGCGTTGAGGCCATTGGCGAGCTGTCGCACGAGCTGGAAGACCTGTTCGAGAAAGTCGCCACCGGCCAGCTCGAAGCCAGTGACGACATGACCGATCTGCTGTTCGCCTGTCATGACCGGCTGGCCGAAATGGTTGAGCAGGTAGCCACCCAGAAACCCTGTCCGCCAGCCGATTCACTGGTCAGACAGGTTGAAGCGATTGTCAGAGGCAAGCCGGCTCCGGAATCAGAAACCGGATCGGAGCCGCCTGAGGAATCTGCGGCTCCGGCCTCCGATGACCAATCGGAAGCGGTTACTCCACCCGACTTCGGCAGCGAAGACGAGCTGTCCGAAATGTTCCTGGACGAAGGCCGGGAAATCTATGACGCCATCGCCGAATTCCTGGAGCATTGGCGCGAAGAGCCGCAGGCGCTGTCTGCCATAACGCAATTGCTGCAGGAATTGCAGACCCTGAAGAGCGGCGCCCGCCTCTCCGATGTGGACGCCATTGCCGATCTGGCCCAGGCCTGGGCCGACGCCCTGGAACAGCTGGTAGACAGCGATCAGGACCGCAAACCGATGCTGGCCCTGAGCGAACAGGCTGAAAACAGCCTGAAAGACATGCTCGACGCCCTGGAAAACGGCACCAAACCAGCGCCGGCGACAGACCTGATTGCGGCCCTGAAGCGCGGGCACGGAACCGAACCGGAAGCACCGGCGCCACAAAAAGCACCGGCACAGCCGGCGTCGACTCCGGCCAAAGCCGAGCCGAAACCAAAGCCGTCGAAATCAGCGGCCGGCAATGGCAAGAAACCCGCCAAGAGCCAGAATGCCGCCCAGGAAACCATACGGGTATCCGCGCCGTTGCTGGATGAACTGGTTAACCTCGCCGGCGAAACCAGTATTACCCGTGGCCGACTGGAACAACAGAGCAGTGATTTCAGTTATACCCTCGATGAAATGGCCTCGACCATCGAACGTCTGCGCGAACAGCTGCGCCGGATGGACATCGAAACCGAAGCACAGATCCTGTTCCGGGCCGAACAGGAACACGGCCCCGACTACGGTGATGATTTCGACCCACTGGAAATGGACCGCTACTCGTCCATCCAGCAGCTGTCCCGGGCTCTGACCGAGTCCACTTCGGATCTTGCCGATCTGCGGGAAACCCTGTCCGACAGCGTGCGGGACACCGAAACCCTGCTGGTGCAGCAGTCACGCATCAACACGGAACTCCAGGAAGGTCTGATGAAGACCCGGATGATTCCGTTCACCTCCATGGTCCCCAGGCTGCGCCGTATCGTGCGCCAGATCAGCGGCGAGCTGCACAAGAAAGTGCATTTCGATATCCGCAACGCCGAAGGTGAAATGGACCGGAATATTCTCGAGCGCATGGTGGCACCGCTGGAACACATGCTGCGCAATGCCATTGACCATGGCATCGAAAGCCCGGAAGACCGCAAGAATGCCGGTAAACCGGAGTCCGGCGAGGTAGTCCTGTCGCTGTCCCGGGAGGGGGGCGATGTGGTTCTGCGCATGGCCGATGACGGCAAAGGTATACCCGCTGACGTCATCCGCGAGAAAGCCATCCGCCAGGGCCTGATGGATCCGAACGATGACTTGTCCAGGCGCGAAATCCTGCAGTTCATCCTGCATGCCGGCTTCTCAACCGCCAAAGAAGTCACCCAGATTTCCGGCCGGGGCGTCGGTCTCGATGTGGTCGCCAGCGAACTCAAGCAGCTCGGTGGCAGTCTGGATATCGATTCCAGGGAAGGCAAAGGCACCACGTTCACCGTGCGCCTGCCGTTCACCGTATCGGTAAACCGGGCGCTGATGGTTGCCACCGGTGAGGATTTCTACGCCATCCCGCTCAATACCATTGAAGGCATCGTGCGGGTCAGCACCTATGAGCTGGAAGAGTATTACAAGCCGGACGCCCCCATGTACGAATACGCCGGCCAGCAGTACCGCCTGCAGTATCTGGGTGCACTGCTAGACAGCGACCACCAGCCCAAACTCCAGGGTCAGGCGCTGCCATTGCCTGTGATTCTGGTGCGCGGCGCCGAACAACCCATTGCCCTGCAGGTTGACCACCTGATGGGTAGCCGGGAAATCGTGGTGAAATCCCTCGGCCCGCAGTTCAATTCAGTACGCGGCGTGTCTGGTGCCACCATTCTCGGTGACGGCAGTGTGGTCGTCATTCTCGACCTGCCGGCTATGCTACGCTCGGATGCGCTGACAGAGGGCCAGCGCCTGGCCAGTCTGGAGAAAGCCAAAGAAAGCAGCCGCTATCGGGAACAGGTCACCACCGTGATGGTGGTGGACGACTCGGTCACCGTGCGCAAGGTCACCTCGCGGTTGCTGGAACGCAACGGCATGGAAGTGTTTACCGCCAAAGACGGTGTGGATGCGGTCGCACAGCTGCAGGACCATCGTCCGGACGTTATCCTGCTGGATATCGAGATGCCGCGCATGGACGGTTTCGAAGTGGCCAGCTTTATCCGTCACGACGAAAAGCTGCACGACACGCCGATCTGCATGATCACCTCCCGAACCGGGGAAAAACACCGCGAACGGGCACTGGCCATTGGCGTCAACGAGTATCTCGGCAAACCGTTCCAGGAAACCGAGCTGCTTGAGACCATCAAGCGCCTCTCCGGGAGCGAGTGATGGCCGGGCAGCCGGGTGTCGGCATCGTTGCCGACGTGGTTCTGCAGCGCCACCGCCTGCAGGAAGCCACCGGCAAATTCGGCCTGAATGTGTGCTTCTCCGGTGATCCCGACCGGCTGATCGGTTACCCGGAGTTTCCGGATGCCTCGTTATGGCTGGTGACCCTGAAGGATGAGGCCGATCACCCGGCGCTGTTCGATCACCTTCTGGAGAACACCGAGGCGCCGGTACTCTTCGGGGTTGATCCGGCGCCTGCACCGGGCAATACCGACTATTTCCGCTGGGAACGCCGGTTACTGAACAAACTGGAACAGCAGCTCGGCCAGCTCGAGCAGCTCGACACCGCCAACGATATGGAAGCGCTGGCACAGGCCACAACTGATTCAAAAGACGCCCCCGCGCTGTCGAACTGGATCACCCCGGCAAAGCCGGATTCCCCGGCCAGCGAAGTCTGGATTCTCGGTGCCTCTCTGGGCGGGCCGGCGGCGGTGAAAACCTTTCTCGACAGCTTGCCACCGGGACTACCCGTGGGGTTTGTGTACGCTCAGCACATTGATGACAACTTCACCGGCGTATTGACGCGTATCCTCGGTCGTCATGCCCACTACCAGCTGAAACCGGCGGAAACCGGCTACCGGATACGCAACGGTGATGTCATCCTGATGCCGGTGGAGCAGGAGTGGTCATTCGCCACCGACGGCACCCTCACCGCAACCGGTCGACCATGGCCAGGCCCCTACGGCCCCTCGATCGATCAGGTGTTACTGAACGTGGCGGACCATTTCGGCAGCCGCTGCAACGCCATCCTGTTTTCCGGCATGGGAAACGATGGCGCTATCGCCGCGCCCATGCTTAAAGCCTATGGTAGCCGGGTCTGGGTACAGGAAAACAGCAGTTGCGGTAACAGCTCAATGCCTGATTCCGTGGCCGCCACCGGATGCACCAGCTTTTGCGGCACACCGGAGCAGTTGGCTGCGGAACTGGTCAGAACCATCGAAAACCAATGCCTGCTCAAGAACAGGCAGCAACGGGATTCCGTCTGAGGTAACCGACAATGAACGAAAACAGCCAATCCCTGCAATGCGTCATGATACCGGTCAGCGACCGACAGTTGTTGCTGCCTAACGTTTCGATTGCCGAAGTGGTGGATTTCGACAGTACCGAAGCTGGCACCAACACGCCGGACTGGCTGATCGGCTTTCTTGACTGGCGGGGCCTGAAGCTTCCGGTCATTTCCTATGACGCCGCCAATGGTGGGGAGCTGATCGTGCCGGGCGACAATCGCGGCCGGATCATCGTGCTGAACACCATCGGACCGGCGCACCAGACATCACCGTTCATGGCCATGATCACCCAGGGCATACCCAGCCAGGCTCATCTGGAGGAAGACCAGCTGCACAAGCTGGATGCCGAAACCGGCCCGGCTGATCTGATGCAGGTGGAAGTGGATGGAGAAATCGCCTGGATCCCCGATCTGGAGTATCTGGAATCCATGGCGGCCAAAGTCATGGTCTGATCGGGTGTCGGTCTGGCAGCAGCATTTATAAATGTTATAATGTTGCAAACTTTGCCGGGACCAGATTCATGCCTGAACGCGCTCTGCCCTATCGCCCCCACAATCACGATGCCTGTGTCAGCCAGGCCCTGGCTGACGCCCGGGATATCTGCCGACAGCAAAATGCCCGTCTGACAGTTATTCGGGAGCGGGTGCTGGAGCTTATCTGGCAATCCCACAAACCGCTCGGCGCTTACGACATACTGGCCCAGCTGGGTACCGAAGGGCACAATGCAGCCCCGCCCACCGTCTACCGTGCCCTGGATTTTCTGCTTCAGTACGGGCTGGTCCATCGCATTGCCTCCCTTAATGCCTTTACTGGCTGCACCCACGCCGGAGAAATCCACCGGGGTATGTTTCTTATCTGCAAACAGTGCAGCAACGTGCTGGAGCTGGAAGCACCGAGGGTAAGCGGCGCCATTGATGATGCAGCCCGGACCGAAGCGTTCTCCCCGGAAGATGTCACTCTGGAAGTTACCGGCCTGTGCCCCCTCTGCCGGGGCGAGTCAGCAGCGGATGCGAATCACCATGGCTGAACCACTGGTCCGACTGGAACAGGTAACCGTGCAGTTTGATGACCGGCCGGTGGTCGACCGTGTCAGCCTGGTGGCCAATCGCGGCGACATCGTCACCATTATCGGTCCTAACGGCGCGGGCAAGACCACGCTGATCAAGGCCATTCTGGGTATCCAGAAAACCGATCGGGGCCAGGTCAAGCTGGCACCCGGACTGGTGATCGGCTACGTGCCTCAGCAGCTGTTACTGGAAGCCACACTGCCACTGAGTGTCCGGCGCTTCATGCTGCTCAGCGGTCGCGCTCTGGCCGAATGCGAAGCTGCCCTGAAACGCACCGGTGTGCACCATCTGCTGGACGCCTCGGTTCATCATCTGTCCGGGGGTGAAAAGCAACGCCTGCTGCTGGCACGGGCACTGGCCCGGAAGCCGGACTTGCTGGTGCTGGACGAACCGGCCCAGGGCGTGGATATCAACGGTCAGGCGGCGCTCTATGAGCTGATCCGTGAACTGCGCGACGATCTGCATTGTGGCGTGATCATGATCTCCCACGACCTGCACCTGGTGATGGCTGCCACCGACAAGGTTATCTGCCTGAACCAGCACGTCTGTTGCAGCGGCTATCCGGCGGATATCTCCCACGACCCGGCCTTTATCGAAACCTTTGGCCATCAGGTGGCGGAATCCCTGGCGGTGTATCATCACCACCACAACCATCGCCACGATCTGCACGGTGACGTGGTTAACAGCGCCAGGAACGACGGAGCCTGTAACCATGACCATCATTGACGCCGTACTCGACGACTTTTTCTGGCGCGCCCTGCTCGGTGGCCTGGGTGTGGCGCTGGTGGCCGGGCCGCTGGGCTGTTTCGTGGTCTGGCGCCGGCTGGCGTACTTTGGCGACACCCTCGCCCATTCGGCACTGCTGGGCATTGCCCTGAGCTTTCTGATTAGCGTGCCGCTGAACCTGGCGGTTATTATTACCTGTGTGGTGATTGCCCTGGCGCTGGTCTTGCTCTCCCGTACCCGGGTGCTGGCGACCGATACCTTGTTGGGCATTCTGGCCCACAGCGCCCTGGCCATCGGTCTGGTGACCCTGAGTTTCATGCCCAATGTGCGCGTGGATCTGACCGGCCTGCTGTTCGGGGATTTGCTGGCCATGAACCGGCAGGACCTGCTGTGGATTTATGGCGGTGCGGCGTTTGTGCTGACTTTACTGGCTGTTCTCTGGCGCGGTCTGCTGATGAGTACCATCCACGAAGAGCTGGCGCGCGTGGAAGGCGTGCCGGTGGAGCGCCTGCGCCTGGCACTGATGCTGATGTTTTCCCTGGTGATCGCGGTGGCCATGAAAATCGTGGGGGTGCTGCTGATTACCGCATTACTGGTCATTCCGGCAGCGACTGCCCGGCGGCTCGCCCGCAACCCGGAACACATGGTGATGCTGGCGATCGTCTTCGGCTTTATTGCAGTAGGCGGCGGCCTGAGCCTGTCCTGGCATCTGGATACCCCAGCTGGGCCCTCCGTGGTCGTTACGGCTTTTTTAAGCTTTTTGCTGGTATACAGCCTCGCCCGCAAGCCGGCCTGACATCTCGCTCTGCCTGACCGGACCGGTGTTAAAGTGGTTCCACCCGGTCCAGCAGGCGGCCGGTTTCCACCAGTTCCAGAAACTCATCGCCCAGGCGATCACTCTCGGCGATCGCCCGTCGCCAGGCGTTTTCCCGGCCATGATCGTCTCCGGCGTATTTCTCGAAATCCTTCCTGTCGGGCAATTTGCGGTCTGGCAGGGTGGCCAGGTATTCCGGTGACGGCGCCACCAGCAGG
>Ga0209300_1000133_pt1 | contig 47012 bp, 45 predicted proteins | sample Shrwel_input2_RT_FD_187535 | JGI IMG/M metagenome (GOLD analysis project Ga0209300, IMG submission 187535) | Subsurface microbial communities from deep shales in Ohio, USA - Utica-3 well 1 S input2 RT (SPAdes) (version 2) ... | reverse complement strand
TCAGATGCTGTATCAGCATCGACTGCCGCAAATCAGCGAAGTATATCGATGTCAGACACCCAAGTGGCTAAAGCAGCAGAATTACGCCGGACCTTCGCCATCATCTCGCACCCCGATGCCGGCAAAACCACTATCACCGAGAAAATGCTGCTGTTCGGCAACGCGATTCAGCTCGCCGGTTCGGTCAAGAGCAAGCGCGACGAACGTCATGCGACCTCCGACTGGATGAAGATGGAGCAGGAGCGTGGTATCTCGGTGACGACTTCCGTCATGCAGTTCCCGTACAACGGTCGAATCGTCAATCTGCTCGATACGCCTGGCCACGAAGATTTTTCCGAGGATACCTACCGCACGCTGACGGCCGTGGACTCGGCGCTGATGGTGATCGATGGCGCCAAAGGGGTCGAGGACCGCACCATCAAACTGATGGACGTCTGCCGTTTGCGGACGACACCAATCCTGACATTCATCAACAAGATGGACCGTGATATTCGTGATCCGGTCGAGGTGATGGATGAGGTCGAAACGGTACTCAATATTCAGTGCGCCCCGATGACTTGGCCGGTAGGGATGGGACGCCATTTTCGTGGTGTCTATCATCTCTACAATGATGTCATTCATCTTTACAAGCAGGGCCAGGGCAACCGGATCCCGGAAGATCTTCGCATCGAAGGGCTCGATAACCCCGAAGTCGAGGAAACGCTGGGCAAGGAGGCCGCTGAAGAGTTGCGTGCGGAAGTCGAACTGGTCCGTGGCGCGTCTCATGCTTTCGATCTTGACGCATATCGTCGCGGTGACCTCACCCCGGTGTATTTCGGAACGGCGATGGGTAATTTCGGGGTACGTGAAATGCTCGATGGTTTCGTCGAATATGCCCCCTCTCCGTTAGCGCGCGATACCGATAAGCGCACCGTAGAAGCAAGCGACCAACGTTTTACCGGTTTCGTTTTCAAGATCCAGGCCAACATGGATCCTAAGCACCGTGACCGTGTTGCCTTCCTACGGGTGTGTTCAGGGAAGTACGACAAGAACATGAAGATGCGCCACGTGCGCATTGGCAAGGACGTTAAGATTGCCGATGCGCTGACTTTCATGGCCTCCGATCGCTCTCATGTCGAAGAAGCTTGGCCCGGTGACATCATCGGTTTGCACAACCATGGCACGATTCAAATCGGTGATACGTTCACCCTGAATGAGGATATGCGCTTCACGGGTATTCCGCACTTTGCGCCTGAGTTGTTCAAGCGAGTGCGACTGCGTGATCCACTCAAAATGAAGGCGTTGCAAAAAGGGTTGAAGCAGCTCTCGGAAGAGGGAGCGACGCAGGTGTTCATGCCGATGGACAATAACGACCTGATCGTCGGTGCCGTAGGGTCGCTACAGTTCGATGTCGTCGCGCATCGCCTGAAGCAGGAATACAAGGTCGACTGCCTGTATGAGCCGGTCAATGTGCAAACGGCGCGGTGGGTATACTGCAATGATGCCAAGATGCTCGACGAGTTCAAGCGCAAGGCCAGCACTAACCTTGCTTGGGACGGTGGCGATTATCTCACTTACCTGGCACCGACACGCGTCAACCTGCAAATGACGCAAGAACGTTGGCCGGAGGTCGAATTCCGTGCCACACGTGAACACTGAAAGCCTCGCTAGCGTTTCGTCTTCACCGGCGCGCGCTTATCGGATGCGTCGGTGAGAGAGGCACACCATGTCTTCTACACTGATTGATGCTCATTGTCATCTCGACTTCGATGTCTTCGATGAAGACCGCGACGCTGTACTGGCGCGTGCGGCCAATGCTGGAGTAAAGCATTACATCATCCCGGGAACGACGCGTGAGCGTTGGCTGCAGGTAGCCGATCTGGGACGACGCAAGGAGATCAGTGTCTGCTATGGGCTGCATCCCTACTTTCTTTCGGTGCACGCGTCGGGAGACATCGATGCTTTGGAAGCCCAGCTCGACGCTCATCCCGAGGCCGTTGCTCTAGGCGAATGTGGCATCGATGCGCGTCTTGATGATCTCGACCGTCAATGGCAACTCTTCGATGCGCAATTGCGTATCGCGAAGCGCCGTCATCTGCCAGTCGTGATTCACTGTGTCCAGGCCAACGACCAGGTGGCAAAGCGCTTGCGTCAGCTCGCATTGCCTGCCGGTGGCCTGATACACGCATTTTCGGGAAGTCCGGAGCAAGCTCGGGGGTTTCTGGAGTTGGGATTCGTCCTGGGGCTCGGCGGGGGCGCGACCTACACACGCGCCAAGCGCCTGCGCCGTGCTATACGATCGCTGCCCGACGATGGTTACGTGCTCGAGACCGATAGTCCCGACATGCCTCTTTCCGGAGCGCAGGGGACACGCAATGAGCCATCCCGAGTTCATGCTGTCTGTGAAACGGTAGCCGGGCTCCGCGAACAGTCCTATTCCGCGGTGGCAATGCAGAGCACTGCCACCGCGCGCCGCCTATTCGGATTGGTGCCACATCAGGCCTGAAGGGACATGCTTTCCGGATCGACACGTTCGATCGCATAGGGCAACGCCAGGCGCTCGAGCGGCACGCCATCGACATTGAGCTCGCGTGGCTCGTCGCGCTGCGTGATGATAGCGAGTACCTCGGTTTTTCCATCTGCGTTCAGGGCGGCGCATACGACGTCGCCTTGAGACTTGCCGTTAGCATCGTGGACGGGCGTCCCCGGCGCCGGTAGCGTGTCGTTTTCCAACTGAGCACGTAGCAGACGCTTCTTGACCTGGCCACGGAAATGCGCCCGCGCGACCACTTCTTGACCGGTATAGCAGCCTTTGCGAAAACTGATTCCACCCAACGCTTCCCAATTGATCATCTGAGGAAGATAACTGTCACGTTGCGCATCGCCCAGCCAGGCGAGACCGGCCTGGATGTCCTGTAGACGCCATACTGCATTCCCGACGGGCGTAGCGAGGCTCTCGAAAGCCTTCCATGCAGACACAGCCGCATCTTCCAGGCCGACGACCATGAACCGTGGTATCGGGCCTGGGTGGTGAAGGATGACCGTTGTATCGCTTTGAGCCATGGCCCATGTGGCAGGGGCAGTGATATCGAGTTGTGCTTTGAGTTGAGCTGCCGCGTCCTCGCCCAGCACACCGAATATCTGCGTTGCCGGCTGCGTAATCTCGACCTTGTAAAAGGGTGCGTATTTCGCGAGATGCGTGTGCAGCGAGTCGGCCACGCCGATATCCAGCACGAGCCAATAGCGTGTCTCGTCCACGCGCATCAATTGGCCGTTGGCCAGCACGCGCCCCTTGGGAGAACAAAATGCCGTCAAAGGCGCGAACTCACCATCGGCAAGCGACACCTGGGCGCTGGTCTGGCCCTGAAGAAAACGTTCGGCATCGGGACCGGCTATTTCCATGATCGAGTACTGTGGCAACGGCGCAATTGCCGTGGACGACAAGGGCACGCTTGCCTGGGACACGGCCTCGCCGAAGTGCCACTCATTCTCAGCTGCGCGCACTAGCCCTTGTGTTTCAAGATGCCTGATCCAATCGTTCATGGAATAACTCCGTATCGCGAACGCGACGGTCGCTCGACCGTATTCATATGTCACTCACGAATATCAGGGCGGGCAAGAGATTTTCCAACCATCGCGGCGTCGCCGTTGTGCCATGATAAACTCCCACCGGCAAACGAATGAACGAATGGAGAAGCTCCCATGGCGCGTATAGCACTGACCTTCGAGGAGGTCGATAGTGCCGAGGATGTCAATCGCATCACCACGGCCCTGATGGAGATGGACGGCGTCGAGGAGGCCGAAGTCGGTCGTCATGGTGCCGAAGTGGAAGGGCGCGTGCGGCGCGAGGCGTTGCTGAAAACCGTCCAAGCGTTAGGGTACAAGGCACATTGACTGCCACACGGGAGAGTAGGCATGACGATCACGGTCATTACGCAACGCGATGGCTCGCTTCGCCAGCAGGCGACGGTAAGGGAATTTTCGGCGTTGGCGGTGGATGCTCCACGAGAAGTGGGCGGCGATGAAAGCGCTCCAGATCCGCACGACTATTTCGATCTGTCACTCGGTGCGTGCAAGGCCATGACGGCCCTCATGTATGCCCGGCGCAAGCATTTGCCCGTGGAGGCGATCACCGCGACCGTGGAGCGCGATGCCAGCGATGAGGCACGAGGCCATTACCGGCTTACCGTGACCCTGACGTTCGAGGGTATCGATGATCCCGAGACGCTGAATCGTCTACTCGAGATTGCCGATCGCTGCCCGATACAACGCCTGATGACCGTGAGCGACGTGGATATCACCACGCGTCAGGCTTGATCCGCGAGCGCGGTCGAGGCTTGAATGGCCCTTATCTCGCCCTTATGTGAGACTCATGAACAAACCCTTTCGCATTCAGTCGCAATTCCAGCCTGCGGGCGATCAGCCAACTGCCATTGAAGGCTTGATACATGGCTACAACGCCGGGCTGGCGCATCAAACGCTGCTCGGTGTCACCGGGTCGGGGAAAACGTTCACCATGGCCAACGTGGTGGAACGTCTACAGCGTCCGACCATCGTCATGGCCCCGAACAAGACGCTGGCCGCCCAGCTTTACGGCGAGTTCAAGAGCTTCTTTCCCGATAATGCGGTCGAGTATTTCGTTTCGTATTACGACTACTATCAGCCGGAAGCTTATGTACCGTCGTCGGACACCTTCATCGAGAAGGATGCCTCGATCAACGACCATATCGAGCAGATGCGTCTCTCGGCGACCAAAGCGCTTCTGGAACGCCGTGATGCGCTGATCGTGGTGTCCGTCTCGGCCATTTACGGCTTGGGGGACCCCGATCAGTATCTGAAGATGCGCCTGCACTTCAACCGTGGCGAGCTGATCGATCAGCGCACCTTCTTGCGACGTCTCGCCGAACTGCAATATACCCGCAACGACATGGATTTCCGTCGCGGTACTTATCGAGTTCGTGGCGATGTCATCGACGTTTTCCCGGCGGATGCGGAAGATGAAGCGGTGCGGGTGGAGCTATTCGATGACGAAATCGAGACCATCAGCTTGTTTGACCCGCTGACCGGAGAAGTGCGTGGCAAGGTGCCGCGCATGACGATTTATCCCAAAAGCCACTACGTGACACCGCGCGAGACGATCCTCGGTGCCGTGGATGACATCAAGGCCGAATTGGCCGAGCGGTTGGACTGGTTGCGCAAGAACGACAAGCTTGTCGAAGCGCAGCGTCTTGAGCAGCGTACGCTTTATGACATCGAAATGATGCTCGAACTGGGATACTGCAATGGCATCGAAAATTACTCACGCTACCTCTCGGGCCGCGCTCCCGGCGAGCCACCCCCGACGTTCTTCGATTACCTCCCGGATGACGCGCTGTTGTTCATCGATGAATCCCACGTCAGCGTTCCCCAGGTAGGCGGTATGTACAAGGGCGACCGTTCACGCAAGGAAACGCTGGTCGAATACGGTTTCCGATTGCCTTCGGCGCTGGATAACCGTCCCATGAAGTTCGAGGAATGGGAGCGGATCTGTCCGCAGGCCACCTTCGTTTCCGCGACGCCGGGCAAGTATGAGGCTGAACATGCCGGGCAAGTCGTCGAGCAGGTCGTGCGTCCCACGGGCTTGATCGACCCTGAAATCGAGGTACGTCCGGCGGGTACGCAGGTAGACGATCTGCTCTCCGAGATTCGGCTGCGGACCGACGTGGGAGAGCGCGTTCTGGTAACGACGTTGACCAAGCGCATGGCCGAAGACCTCACCGAGTACCTCGGCGAGCACGATATCCGGGTCCGCTACCTGCACTCCGATATCGATACCGTCGAGCGCATAGAGATCATTCGCGATCTGCGACTGGGGAAATTCGATGTGCTCGTGGGCATCAACTTGCTACGCGAGGGGCTGGATATACCAGAAGTCTCGTTGGTGGCGATTCTCGATGCCGACAAGGAAGGTTTCCTGCGTGCCGAACGTTCACTGATTCAGACCATCGGACGTGCCGCGCGTAACGCGCACGGTAAGGCGATTCTCTACGGTGATCGGATAACGGATTCGATGCGCCGGGCGATGGACGAAACCGAGCGCCGTCGGGATAAGCAGATAGCGTTCAACGAAGAGCATGGCATCACGCCCAAGACGGTGACGAAGTCGGTTGCCGACATCATGGAAGGGGCTCAGACACCAGGCAAGAAAGTAGGGCACAAGCGACCCGACAAGCGTGTTGCCGAAGCTCCGGGGGACTACAGTGCCGAGCAACTCAATCAGATGGATGCCGCGGGTCTGACGCGGGAAATCGGCAAACTCGAGGACGCCATGCATGAAGCGGCGCAAAATCTGGAGTTCGAAGAAGCCACGCGGCTGCGCGATCAGTTGCAATCTTTGAAGGCACGGTTGCTTGAGTTGGGTTAAATCCCTTCTCCATGAAAGGTTATACCGTTATCAACACTATAGAAAACCATCAGCTAAAAGTAAACATCATTTGAATAGACTTTGGGCGATCATACTCCGGCATGATCGCCCATTTTCGGTATAATCCTGCGTTTGTGTTTCTCGCGATGCTTCCTGACGGTACCTCGCGGGGTGTTATCCATAATAAGGAGCCTCTTTCATGACCGTGATACGCCAGGATGATGTAATCCAGAGCGTGGCCGATGCCTTGCAGTTCATTTCTTACTACCATCCCAAAGACTTCATCGACGCCATGCACGAGGCGTATCAACGTGAGGAAAATCCCGCTGCTCGTGATGCCATCGCTCAGATCCTGATCAACTCTCGAATGTGTGCCGAAGGCCATCGACCGATCTGCCAGGATACAGGCATCGTGACAGTATTCGTCGAGATCGGTATGAACGTCCGCTGGGAAGCCGACATGAGCCTCGACGACATGATCAACGAGGGCGTCCGCCAAGCCTACAAGCTTCCCGACAATGTGCTGCGCGCCTCGGTCTTGGCCGATCCCGACGGCAAGCGTCAGAATACCGGCGACAACACGCCAGCCGTCATCCATCACAAGCTGGTTCCCGGCGATAAGGTTGAGATCCACGTCGCGGCAAAGGGCGGCGGCAGCGAAGCCAAGTCCAAGTTCGCGATGCTCAACCCTTCCGACAACGTCGCCGAGTGGGTCCTGGAGCAGTTGCCCAAGATGGGGGCAGGGTGGTGCCCGCCAGGCATGCTGGGCATCGGCATTGGCGGCACCGCCGAAAAGGCCATGGAACTCGCCAAGGAAGCCTTGCTCGATCCCATCGACATTCAAGATCTCAAGTCCCGTGGTGCCGAGAATCGTGCCGAGGAACTGCGTCTCGAGCTCTTCGAGCAAGTCAACCGCACCGGTATCGGCGCACAAGGGCTGGGCGGACTGACCACCGTGCTCGATATCAAGGTCAAGGATTATCCCACCCACGCCGCCAATAAACCGGTCGCTATCATTCCCAACTGCGCGGCCACGCGGCACGTTCATTTCACGCTGGATGGCAGCGGTACAGCGTCACTACCAGTTCCAAGGCTGGAAGATTGGCCACAAATCACGCGTGAAGCGGGCGACAACGTCAAGCGGGTGAACCTGGACACGGTCACGGCCGAGGAGGCGGCTTCCTGGCAGCCGGGCGATACGCTTCTCCTCAACGGGAAGCTGTTGACCGGCCGTGATGCCGCACACAAGCGCATGGTCGATATGCTGGCCAAAGGCGAGTCCCTGCCGGTCGACCTGCGTGGGCGCTTCATCTATTACGTAGGGCCTGTGGATCCGGTTGGCGATGAAGTCGTCGGACCTGCTGGCCCCACCACCGCCACACGCATGGACAAATTCACGCGGACCATGCTCGAGCAGACCGGCCTTCAAGGGATGGTCGGCAAGGCCGAACGTGGGCCGATGGCGATCGAGGCGATTCGTGACAACCGGGCCGTTTATCTGATGGCGGTGGGGGGTGCTGCGTACTTGGTGGCGCAAGCGATCAAGAAGTCTCGCGTGGTCGCTTTCGAGGATCTTGGGATGGAGGCGATTTATGAGTTCGATGTCGAAGACATGCCGGTGACCGTGGCCGTCGACAGTCAAGGCGAATCGGTCCACCAGATCGGCCCGGCGAAATGGAAAGAGATCATCGCCGCGAGTGCATGATCATGCGATGATCATCGCCTCAGGCCCCGTCCACGCGGGGCCTGATTTTTAACCAGCGTGCGCTTCGAAGGTTTCAGGGAGGAACCGATATGACATCCGGACTGATCGGTATCCTGATCGTAACGATCCATGTGCTGGGCGCGTTGTCCGCGATCATGGCATTGATGTCGAGTCGTACCTCGCAAGGGGCGGTTGCCTGGATCGTCACGCTTTTGACCTTTCCCTATCTGGCCGTTCCCATCTACTGGATCTTCGGACGCCCACGTTTCTACGGATACACCTCCGCACGCGGTGAACGCGACACCGTACTACGCCAGGTCCTATTGCGTTTCAGACCTCGGCTCGAGCCGTTCTTTTCCCGTCCCTCGTTTGACACCACGCGCATTCAAGCCGTCGAACGCCTGGCCATGATGCCCATGAGCACGGGTAATCGCGCCGAACTGCTCATCGATGGGGAAACCACCTTCCAGAGCTTACTGGAGGGAATCGATGCCGCACGCGAATATATCCTCGTACAGTTCTTCATTTTCCGCGCCGATGAAATCGGAACCTTGTTCAAGCAGCACTTGATGCGACGGGCAAAGCAGGGCGTGCGGGTTTGCCTGCTTTACGATGAAATCGGCAGCCGCAGTTTATCCAATGACTACTTGCACGAGTTATCGCAAGCGGGCATCGAGGTCACGGCCTTCAACTCGTCGCGAGGCTGGCGGCACCGTTTCCAGATCAACTTTCGCAATCACCGCAAGGTCGTGGTCGTCGACGGGTGTGAGGGCTGGACCGGCGGTTTCAACGTGGCCGATGAATATCTAGGGAGGGTGGCGCGATATGGCCCCTGGCGCGATACCCACATCAAGCTCACCGGGCCGAGCGTCATGGGTTTGCAGGAAGCCTTCTGGGAAGACTGGTACTGGGCCACTGAAGAGATTCTATCCCTGAACTGGGAGCCGTCGGTCACCTGCGAGGAGTGCCAGCACGTGGTGATCGTACCTTCCGGGCCGGCCGATAACTGCGAGACGGCAAGCCTGCTGATTCAGCATGTCATTCATGGGGCCCATGAACGACTGTGGGTGACCAGCCCATACTTCGTTCCGGACCAAGGGGTGCAAGATGCCTTGAAGCTTGCCGCATTGCGGGGTGTCGATGTGCGCGTGATGATCCCTGAGCGTCCCGATCATCTGCTGGTTTTCCTCTCGGCTTTTTCCTTCCTGCCCGAGATGATTCGTCACGGCGTACGTATTTTTCGATATCAGCCGGGGTTCCTGCACCAGAAAGTCGTCCTGGTCGACAACGAAACGGCGCTTATCGGATCGGTCAATCTCGATAACCGCTCGTTTCGACTCAACTTCGAGATTACCGCGTATATACCCGATGCGACGTTTGCCGGTCAGGTCGAGGACATGCTGCGCCGGGATTTCGCGGTCTGTCGAGAGGTCTCGCTGGATGAACTCAACAATCGTCCCATCTGGCGTAAGCTCGTCTCCCGCGCAGCATATCTGCTAGCGCCCATACAATGACATCCGCAGCGTGTCGGGACACGGCGTCTATGGCATGCTTTGCGTCTTTCGTACATTTACTGCGTGACCATCAGGAGTACCGGTGAATCTTGAAACCAAGTGGCTCGAAGATTTCGTGGCCCTCGCCAATACACGCAGCTTCTCTACATCGGCGAGACAACGGCACGTCACCCAGCCTGCTTTCAGCCGACGCATCCGTTCCCTGGAGCAAGCTGTGGGTGCCACTTTGGTCGACCGTTCCACGACCCCGATTGGGCTGACGCCGGAAGGGCAGTTGTTCCTGGTCACGGCACGCAGCATGGTCGAACAGTTGAGCGAATGTCTCGCCCATTTGCGCGGCCTGTCGATGGCCAATGAAGCGCTCGATATCGTCGCCGCGCACTCGCTGGCGTTGACGTTTTTCCCGCGTTGGATTTCGCGCTTGCAAAAGGGCGTGGGTGAACTGCCCACGCGGTTGGTGGCCATGAACGTCGGGGATGCCATTCATGTGTTGCGCGAAGGCAACTGCGACCTGATGCTAGCGTATTACGATCCCTATGCCAGCATGCAGCTCGACGGCGAGGCCTTTCCTTCATTTTCCATCGGTCAGGTGAAAATGCTGCCGGTGTGCGTGCCCAACGCCGACGGCACGCCACGCTTTGCGCTGGACGACGAGGCGGGCATCCCGTTTCTCGCCTATACCCAAGGCGCCTTTCTGGGACGTAGCGTACGCATGCTGCTCAAGAACGACCCGCTACGCATGCGCCTCAAAACTGTCTATGAGACCGCCATGGCGGAAGGTCTCAAAGGCATGGCCCTGCAAGGGGTCGGCATGGCGTGGATTCCCGATTTCTGCATACGCGAAGAACTCGCCGCAGGACGCCTGGTCCGCGCGGGAGATCCGCAATGGGACATTCCCCTGGAGATTCGCCTGTATCGATGTTCGCTGGTACACAAGCCCGGCGTCGAGAAGCTCTGGCGGCAGATGATGAAGTTACCGCGCGACTTCCTTCAGGCGTGAACATCTGACAGCGAGTCGCGTCACGGGGTGGCCATGCCGGCCGGCAAGCCTAGAAAGTTCTGAATGATGAAAAAATGATCCTCGAACAACGCTTCGGGGTCGAGATCAGCCAATGCCACCCAATGCGCCTGCTCGCCACTGCGTGAGGGCTTGAGCTTTGGGAGTTGTTGTTCGGGCCGTAGGGCGAAATAGAAAGCCTGCGCCAGAGTTCGGCCACGCCAACTGCGGTGAGGCTCATCGAACAAGCGCTGGCCACGCAGCGAGCCTTTGAGCACGGCTTCGGGGATCTTCAGACGCACCCGCTCACGCAGCTCGCGCAAGCAGGCATCAAGCAAGCGTTCCTGGGGCTGAATGAAGCCTCCTGGCAAGGCGAGCAGCCCCTTGCCAGGCGCCGCTCGTCGCTCGACCAGTAGCACATGCCCGGATTGCACCACGACAGCATCGACGGTCACGAACACCGGGGGATAGGGCGCCTGCGCCCAGGCCTCACGATACTGCTCGAGCAAATGCTGTTCTTCCCACAGTTGCGCGCATTCAGGCGTTTCGATAAAGCGCCGCAACATGTCGCGGACCGGCGCCGACAGACCACTGCTTTCCTCGCGGGCCAAGTAATCGCCTGCCAATGCCGGTTGGCCGAACAGGGCCTCGCGAATTCGACTGGCCGAGACATCGCTGACCAGCGGGACGCTGACCGACTCCCACTGTGGAAACAGCGTGAGATAGTAGCTCGACTGACCGCGGCTGGCACCGATCAAACCGATTCGGGGTAATCGACCTTTTTGGGGAACGACTACATCGCGCACCCGACGCTGCACATCGCGTACCCATACATCGTTGTTGTAGAGCGCATCCAGTAACGGCGTGATTTCGAGTCGCGCGTTGTCTTCGGCGTCGAAGCATTCGCGCAGCATGTCGCGACGCTCCTCGAAACGCCAGGGATTACGCAGCGAACGGGCCTGCCAGGCGGACCCCACCATGACGATCACCTGCCGCGCCTGTTGTAGCGCCTCGCATATGACAGTGATATGTCCCCGATGCGGCGGCTGGAAGCGCCCGATGAAGACCAGGCAATCGAAGGCATAGGGTGTATCGGAGGAAGAAAAGGGCGTGGTGGCGTTGGACATGAAAGCTCCGTCAGCAGGGCCGGGCCATTATGGGCAGCCTCTAGGAGCTCTGCAATATAAGCGGAGGCCGGGGCATCTGCGCTATCCTGAGACCAAGCTACGTTGTGCCCGTCATTCATCATTTCCGACAAGGAGCGTCCGTGATCAATCTTTCGCCGCGCTATTGGTACCGAATCGTCGTCAATGCCGCGACCTTATGGTTTGAACACAATGCATTCAGCTTCGCGGGTTCCTTGGCGTTTTACACCCTGTTTTCATTGGCCCCGACGATTATCATCGCGGTTACCGTGATTGGATTGGTACTTGGTGAGGATGCCGCACAAGGCCAGATTGTGGCGCAGTTGCAGGATACCATGGGGCAGGACGCCGCCATGGCGATTCAGCAAGCGGTGGCGCAGTCGCGCATCGAAAGCTCCGGCATCTTACCAACCTTACTCGGCTTCGGTGCGCTGATGGTGGGGGCGACTACCGTCTTCGCGCAGATGCAATTCTCCCTCAATACGCTTTGGGGCGTAACGGCGCGTCCCGATCGCAACAGCCTGCTGCTATTTATCAAGCAACGTCTGCTGTCACTGACCGTGGTGCTGGCGGTGGGTTTCATCCTCATGGTGTCGTTGGTGATGAGCGTAATGCTGCGCGCCTTTTTCAGGTATGCCAGCGACTGGCTTCCGGGGGTCAATGCGCTTCTCGGCAGTGCCGAATTCCTCGTCTCGTTAGTGGTAATTGCGCTGTTTTTTGCCGCCATCTTCAAGGTGTTACCGGATGTCGTGGTGAGCTGGCGAGATGTTATGGTCGGCGCAGTCGTGACGGCGGTGCTATTTGCCATCGGGCGTTACGCCATCGCCGCATATTTAGCCTATACCGCCACGGCGTCGACGTATGGTGCAGCGGGGTCGGTCGTTCTGGTATTGCTATGGGTCTACTACAGTTCGCTGATTCTACTGTATGGCGCCGCTTTTACCCGCAGCCATCTCGAAGCACGTGGCAAGCGTATCGTGCCGCGCAATTCTGCGGCCCTGGTCAAGCGCGAGTTCGTGGATTCTTCAGGATATGCGGCCACCAGCGCGACGCCTGAAAGAAAAGGAGAAAGCCATGCATGAACATTGTCTCAAGGCATGGGTCACCGGCCGCGTGCAAGGCGTCGGATTTCGCGCCGCGACACGCAATCAAGCGTTAAGGGAAGGGCTCAAAGGGCATGTCCGGAACCTCGGCGACGGCCGTGTCGAAGTGCTGCTATGCGGCGAATCGGCAGCCATAGACCGTGTCGTGCGTTGGTTATGGCAAGGACCACCGGCGGCGCGCGTCACCCATGTCGAATGCGAAAAATTCGACATCACGCCTCCGAATGCCTTCGAGCTGGGTTAAAACTGCCCCCGAAGCGTTCCGGTGTAAGCCAAGTAAGGCGGGGGCAACGGTTCTCAGTGGGTCAGTGTCTCGACGATCCAGTCCACGACGGCCTCACCGTCGGCGTTCATGCACACATCGACGCGCGGCGTGCGTGACCAACGGGGATCGATGAAAGCACGCTCTTGTGGTGCAAACAGCGTCTGGCCTTCGGCGTCCCCATCGGTGACGACATTCAAGTGTCCGCGCACGGTGGTGAAGAGTTCCGGGCGCATCAACCATGCCAAGGCACAGCTGTCGTGTGGGCAACAGCCATCGATATCCAGCGCGGTACGGTAGAAGGCGCGATAAAACGCATAGCTTCCGGCCAGCACCTCGCCCAGCTTGCCTTGAGCTGCAGCAATCTTGTCCATCTGCGCGGGGCCGAGCACGCAGCGATGCGTGGCATCGAGCCCTACCAGGGTCAGTGGCCAGCCTGCCGTCAATACACGTGCCGCGGCATGTGGGTCATTGAAGATATTGGCCTCGGCGACAGGGGTGACGTTGCCGCCTTCGCGAATCGAGCCCCCCATGACGACGACCTGTTTGACGCGATCGACGATGCTCGGATCGAGCTGCAGCGCGGCGGCCAGGTTGCCCAGTGGGCCCACGGCAACCAGCGTGACGTCGCCGGGACGGGCATTGATCTGCTCGACGATGAACTGCGGTGCACTGATCGTTTCGGCGCGATGGCTCGGAGTAGGCAAGGGATGATTGCCCAGCCCGTTGTCGCCATGAATATGTGTCGGCGCCGGATGTTTGCGCTTTACCAAGGGCGCCGCTGCACCTTGCGCGACGGGGATGCGCTGGTCGGCGAGTTCCGCGAGTAGCAGCGCATTGGTGGTGGCGGTATCGATATCGACATTGCCGTAGGTCGTGGTCATGCCGAGCAATTCGATCTCGGGATGCGCCAGGGCAATGGCAATGGCTTGGGCGTCGTCTACGCCAGGGTCGGTATCGAAAATCAGAGGTGTTGTCATGAAAATCCTGTTTCAAATAATAGCCAAGTAACCCAAAGAGGCGCCGTTACATCAATGACGCAAGATGTCGCGCGCCGACCAATCACGAGAGGACGCCGCCACCTCGCTGGCAAGCGGGATGCTTGGCGCCGCGCCGCTGCGTTGCACGCACAAGGCCGCGGCGGCGCTCGCTTCCTGCAGACACGTCTCGATGGGCTCGTTGCGTTGGCGTGCGGCCATGAAATAACCGATGAAGGTATCGCCGGCCGCGGTCGTATCCACGGCTTCGACAGGGAAAGCCGGAAGCTCGAGGCGCTGGGCGCCATGCTGATAACGCACACCATCACGTCCCAGCGTCAACACCAGCTCGACCTCGGGCAGGCGTTGATAGAGGGCATCCATGAGCTCGGCAACCCCCGCGTGTTCGTCGAGCCCCGCCAAGGCCGCGGCTTCGCCACGATTGAGGAATAGTATCTGGCACAACTCGAGCGGCAAGGCGTGCACATTGGCCCCTAGGGGCGCGGGGTTGAAAGCGATGCGCATGCCATGGCGCGCGGCAAGCGTCATGACACTTTCGAGTGCATTGCACTCGTTTTGCAGCAGCAGCCAATCGTCCGGGCTTACTGAGGTCATGAGGGCGTCGAGGTGACGCTCGCTGAAGCCGTGGTTGGCCCCGGGGCTGAGAATGATGGCGTTCTCGGCGTGATCATCGACCTGAATGATGGCATGCCCGCTGGCATCGGCGGTGAGTTCGATGGCAGACGTATTGACGCCCGCTTGAGCAAGGATTTCCAGCACCCAACGGTCGTTCTGCGACACACGCCCCCAATGCGTAACGTCACCGCCTGCACGTGCCATGGCCAATGACTGATTGGCACCTTTTCCGCCTAGTACCTGGGTGAAACTCTGGCTGGACAATGTCTCGCCGGGGCGCACCAGATGACTGACGCGGTAGACGTGGTCGATATTGATGGAACCGTAGTTGTAAAGCATGCAAGCTCCCGGCTTCAAAGCTTATGTATTAAGTGCGCGTGGCGAGCCAGTCGCGCAGGTTGTCGCACGTCAGAGCGACAACGTTGGCGCGGGCTTCCGGCGAGATCCAAGCACTGTGCGGCGTGACGATAAGGTTGAGCGCCTCGTCCATGGCGTCGATGAGCGCATGCCCCTGACGCGGGGGTTCTTCAGGTAAGCTATCGACGCCGAGCCCGCCAAGCGAGCCATCGCGTAGCGCGTCCAATGCGGCGCTGTCGTCTATGATACCGCCCCGCGCGCAATTGATCAGCAAGGCGCCGGGCTTGAAACGAGCCAGCATCTCGGCGTCGACGAGATGGCGTGTCTGATCGGTTAGCGGGCAGTGCAGGCTCAGCACATCGAGTTCACTCGCCAGTGACGCGAGGGAAGGGCGCGAATCCTGCGCTTCATTGCCGGGGCGCGCGGCAAAGGTGACGCGCATCCCGAAGGCCTCGGCTAACCGTGACACGGCGCGCCCGAGCTCGCCATGACCGACGATGACGAGATGCTTGCCAGCCAATTGCAAAGTGCGATGATCGAGCAAACAGAACAAGGCACTTTCGTTCCAGCGACCGGCGGCGACATCGCGCATGTAAAGCGGCAGGCGGTTGGCGAGGGCAAGCATCAACATCAGGGTATGTTGCGCTACGCTCGCCGTACCATAGGCGGAGACGTTGCGCACTTCGATGCCCCGGGCCCGGGCAGTCTCCATGGCGATATTGTTGGTGCCTGTCGCCAACACACAGATCAACTTGAGATCGGGCAGGGAAGCGAGCAGTTCGTCGTCCAGCACGACTTTGTTGGTAATCGCGATATCCGCGTTGTCGAGACGCGCCTGGCGCTCATCGATCGCGGTATGCGCATGGACCTCGAGGGTATCGATCGCCTCGTGCAGCGGCGAGAGGTCAATATCGTCGCCGAGGCTGGCGGCATCGAGAATAACGGCTTTCATGCAACGTCCTTTTTCTTTTAACGAAGTGAAGTGAGTCTGGCATCGTGGCGGCAAGCTGCATGATATCGAGCCCTGATACGCTTGCCCGCTGGGTGGCGCAACGCGCTATAATGAGCGGCTTTCGGAAAAGGCTTGGAAAGTGCGACCTCCGGCCCTATATCCCTGCCACCGCGCGTGGTTCGCGCGGGCGCTTTCTTGATGACTTGAATGGTGAGAACCATGCCCATCTACGAGTATGAGTGCAAGGCCTGCGGCCATCGCCTGGAAAAGCTGCAAAAAGTCAGCGCAGCAGCGTTGACCGATTGTCCTCGCTGCGAGCGCGCAGAATTATCACGTCTGGTCTCCGCGGCAGGCTTTCGCCTGGCCGGTGGCGGATGGTATGAAACCGACTTCAAATCGGGGCAAAAACGCAATCTCGCGGGAGAGGCTTCCGCGCCCTCCACGTCTACCGAGACTGGCGGCAAGACGCCCGCCTGACGCGTTCGGCGCCGTTCGGGCGGCGCCGAACTCGCCCCATGAAATACGCAACGAAACAGGATAAGACATGCGCAGTCACTATTGCGGTCAATTGAACGAAACCCAGGTGGATCAGGAAGTCGCTCTCTGCGGCTGGGTACATCGTCGTCGCGACCACGGGGGAGTCATCTTCCTCGATTTACGCGACCGCGATGGTATTGCCCAGGTCGTGGTCGATCCCGATACTCCCGAGGCGTTCGCCAATGCCGATCGTGCCCGCAACGAGTTTGTACTGCGCATTCGCGGACGCATTCGCCTGCGCCCCGAAGGTACCCAGAACCCCAACATGCCCACCGGCATGATCGAGGTGCTGGCCTCGGACGTCGAAGTACTCAACACGGCGGTTACCCCACCGTTCCAGCTCGACGAGCATGGCAAGGTTGGCGAAGAGATCCGTCTCAAGCACCGTTACATCGATCTGCGCCGCCCGGAGATGATCGACAAGCTGCGGCTGCGCTCGCGGATCACGCATAGCGTACGCGCCTATCTCGAAGCCCAAGGCTTTCTGGATATCGAGACGCCGATTCTGACGCGTGCCACCCCGGAAGGGGCTCGTGATTACCTGGTGCCGAGTCGTACGCATCCAGGCGAGTTCTTCGCATTGCCGCAATCACCGCAGCTTTTCAAGCAGCTCTTGATGGTGTCGGGCTTCGACCGTTACTACCAGATCGCCAAGTGCTTCCGTGACGAAGACCTGCGTGCCGATCGCCAGCCCGAGTTCACTCAGATCGACCTGGAGGCCTCGTTCGTCGAAGAAAGCGACATCATGTCATTGACCGAAGACATGATCCGTCAGCTGTTCCAGGACGTGCTCGATGTCAGCCTGCCGGCATTCCCCAAGATGCCGTACAGCGAAGCGATGAACCGCTACGGTTCGGACAAGCCCGATCTGCGTATTCCGCTCGAACTGGTCGATGTCAATGATCTGATGCGTGATGTCGACTTCAAGGTGTTCTCCGGTCCAGCCAAGGCCGATGATGGGCGTGTCGCGGCGCTCAAGGTCACCGGCGGCGCCAAGCTGTCACGCAAGGAAATCGACGGTTACACCGATTTCGTCAACATCTACGGTGCCAAGGGACTGGCCTGGATCAAGGTCAACGAGCGCGCCAAAGGCATCGAAGGGCTGCAGTCGCCCATCGTCAAGTTCATGGAAGGCATCATTGAGTCGTTGCTCGACCGGGTGGGAGCCGAGGACGGCGATATCATCTTCTTCGGTGCTGACAAGACCCGCGTCGTCAATGAGGCACTGGGGGCTTTGCGCGTCAAGCTCGGCGAGGACCTCGACCTTTATACCCAAGCGTGGGCACCGTTGTGGGTCGTGGACTTCCCCATGTTCGAAGCCGACGACAACGGCCGCTTGGCCGCCTTGCATCATCCGTTTACCGCGCCGTCGTGCTCGCCGGAGGCGTTCAAGGCCAACCCCGCCGATGCATTGTCACGCGCTTATGACATGGTCTTGAACGGTACCGAGCTGGGCGGTGGTTCCATCCGTATTCATGATCCGGCGATGCAGCGTGCGATTTTCGAGGTGCTGGGCATCGGCGACGACGAAGCGGAAGAGAAATTCGGCTTTCTGCTCGACGCCCTCAAGTTCGGCGCACCTCCCCACGGCGGACTGGCTTTCGGTCTCGACCGTCTGGTCATGCTGATGAGCGGCGCCAAGACCATACGCGAAGTGATCGCTTTTCCCAAGACGCAGAGTGCCGCCTGCTTGATGACCGATGCCCCGGGCGAAGTCAGTGCCGAGCAGCTCAAGGAACTCAACATTCGCTTGCGCCAGAAGGCGCAGCAAGGTGGCAGCGGCGAGTCCTGACGAGCGCCGCTGAATCCCGCGTCATTCTCGTTTTCCCGGCGTCGTCTCGGCGCCGGGTGTCCTGCAAACGTGAACGCCTGTTTTTTCAAGGAGTGACGTCGATATGGCAGGCCATAGTAAATGGGCGAACATCAAGCATCGCAAGGCCGCCCAGGATGCCAAACGCGGCAAAATCTTCAGCAAGCTCATTCGTGAGCTGACCGTTGCCTCTCGCCAGGGTGGGGGCGAGGTGGCAGATAATCCGCGCCTGCGCGCCGCCATCGACAAGGCGCTGGCCAACAACATGACCAAGGACACCATCCAGCGTGCCATCGAGCGCGGCGCTGGCAATACTGACGGCGACGAGATGGAAGAAACCGTCTATGAGGGCTATGGCCCTGAAGGTGTTGCCGTGATGGTCGAGTGCATGACCGACAACCGCAATCGCACGGTGTCCGAAGTGCGCCACGCCTTCAACAAGAACGGCGGTAATTTGGGTACGTCCGGTTCCGTTGCCTTCATGTTCCATAAGCAAGGGCGGTTGACGCTGCCGGTGGGCATCTCCGAAGAGGCCGCCATGGAGGCCACACTGGCCGCCGAACCCGAGGATATCGTCACTCAGGACGATGACACGCTCGAAATCGTGACCTCCGTGGAAGGCTTCGGTGCGGTCAAGGACGCGCTGATCGAGGCTGGCATCGAGCCTACTGCAAGCGATGTCGGGTCTTACCCCGATAACTATTCCCCCATCGACGATGTTGACACGGCGCGCAAGGTCCTCAAGTTGTTCGATATGCTCGAAGACCTCGACGACGTGCAGAACGTCTATTCCAACGCCGACTTCTCCGATGCTGTCATGGCGGAACTCGAGTGAGTGGCGTGACACGAATTAGTGGCGCCACGGAGATGATGAGTCAATGATCCTGTTGGGAATCGATCCCGGGTCGCGCATCACCGGTTACGGCGTCGTCGATGTCGCCTCGGCGACGCCACGTTACGTTGCCAGCGGCTGCATCCGTATCAAGAGCGACCAATTGGCCCAGAAACTCGCCCAGGTGTATGCCGGCATCGCCGAGTTGATCGGCGTGCATCGCCCGCATGAAATTGCCATCGAGCAGGTGTTCATGTCCAAGAACGCCGACTCGGCACTCAAGCTGGGGCAGGCACGCGGCACGGCCATCGTCTGCGCCGCCAATCACGGACTCGAGGTCTTCGAGTACGCACCCACTCAGATCAAGCAGGCCGTCACCGGCACCGGTGCGGCGACCAAGGATCAAGTACAGCATATGGTGACGGCGATTCTGGGGCTCGACGGCACGCCACAGGCCGATGCCGCCGACGCGCTGGCCATCGCTCTGACCCACGCCTATGCCCGCCAGGGACGCTCGTTGTCAGCGGCGGGCGGGCGTCGGCGAAGCGGTTCTCGTCAGCGTTGGCGGGATTTCCGCCCCGACTGAGACGCCGCATGTCGAGTGCTGGTCAGTCGCGGGGTGGATCAGTATAGTGTCAACCCAGTCAATCGAAGGACTCGATGTGCATGATTGGACGCTTGCGTGGCACCCTGCTGGAAAAGCAACCGCCGTGGATCGTCGTCGATGTCGGCGGCGTCGGCTATGAGCTTGAGACCTCCATGACCACCTTGCTGGCATTGCCGGCAGTGGGCGAAGAGGTCCAGCTTCACACGCATCTTGCGGTGCGCGAGGACGCGCATCTGCTGTATGGCTTCGCACGCGGCGAGGAGCGTCAGCTGTTTCGCGCCTTGATCAAGGTCAATGGGGTAGGGCCCAAGCTCGCCTTGGCGATTCTTTCCGGCATGGATCAGGAAGCCTTCATCCGCTGCGTCATGGAAGACGACAGCAAGGCGCTGACACGCCTCCCCGGCGTTGGCAAGAAAACCGCCGATCGCTTGGTCGTGGAAATGCGTGACCGCTTCCCCCATTGGCAGCTCGAGCAGGAAAACGGCCTGCATGCTCTCGAGCTGGGCGCCTCGCCTTCAGCATCTGCTGCCGATCCCTTCGCCGATGCGGAATCGGCCCTCGTGGCCTTGGGCTACAAACCCACTGAAGCCTCGCGCATGCTGTCAGGGCTGGACGATAGCCTCTCCACGGAAGGCCTGATCAAGGCCGCCCTGACGCGCAAGATGGCAGGTTAAGGACCGCGAATGATCGATACTGACCGCCTGATCGCAGCGCAACCTCAGGGAAGTGAGGTGCACGTAGATCATGCCATTCGCCCGCAGCGACTTGCCGAGTACATTGGTCAGCCCCGTGTACGCGAGCAGTTGGATATTTTCATCAGCGCGGCTCGTCAGCGCGGCGACAGCCTCGATCATACCCTCATCTTCGGGCCGCCCGGCTTGGGCAAGACCACGCTGGCGAATATCATCGCCGCCGAGATGGACGTCGATATCAAATCGACCTCCGGCCCCGTACTCGAGCGCGCCGGCGATCTCGCTGCCATGCTCACCAACCTGCAAGCCGGTGACGTGTTATTCATCGATGAGATCCATCGTCTCCCCGCCTCGGTGGAAGAGGTGCTATATCCGGCGATGGAGGATTATCAGCTCGACATCATGATCGGCGAAGGACCCGCAGCGCGTTCCATTAAACTCGACCTGCCTGCCTTCACACTAGTGGGCGCCACTACGCGTGCGGGATTGCTTACTTCGCCGCTGCGCGATCGTTTCGGTATCGTGCAGCGGCTGGAATTCTACGCAGTCGACGAGTTGACCGAGATCGTGGTGCGTTCGGCGCATTTGTTGGGGGTCGAGGCCGACCGTGAAGGTGCGGCCGAAATTGCTCGCCGCGCGCGTGGCACGCCACGCATCGCCAATCGTCTGCTGAGACGCGTGCGCGACTTCGCCGAAGTGCGCGGCGATGGTCGCCTGAACGAAGCCATTGCCGATCAAGCCCTCAACATGCTGCATGTCGACCGCCATGGACTCGACCACATGGATCGGCGCCTATTGATGGCGATGATCGAAAAGTTCGATGGTGGTCCGGTCGGCGTCGATAGCTTGGCGGCCGCGATCAGTGAGGAACGCGACACGATCGAAGATGTCCTAGAACCGTACCTGATCCAGCAGGGGTTCATGATGCGCACCGCACGTGGACGTGTAATCACACGTCTGGCTTACGAACATTTCGGCCTGACGCCGACCGATGCCGTCGTCGCGTCGCCGTCGCTTGACGATAAGCGACAGGAGGGCGATGCATGAGCGGCTTCACGCATGCGGTCAAGGTCTACATCGAAGACACCGATGCCGGCGGCATCGTCTATTACGTCAACTATCTCAAATACATGGAGCGGGCACGCAGCGAATGGCTAAACCACTATGGCCTGACCCAGCGCGACTTGCTCGCGCAAGGTATCCAACTGGTCGTGCATCAACTGGAGTGCCGTTATGCCAAGCCCGCCCACCTCGACGACGAACTGCACATCACGGCAGACGTCGTCGAATCCACTGCCTGCCGCGCGACATTCGCCCAGACAGTGACACGTCGCGGGGAACGACTGTGCGAAGCCCGGGTAGACATCGTTTGCCTCGAGGCTTCTCGGCTTAAACCCGTGCGTTGGCCGGATGCACTGCATCCACTCATGCACGGATAACCCAAGCGAAACGAACTCTCAAGCGACACGAGGACTGCCGTGAACGACTCCATGTCCATTCCGCATCTGATCATGAACGCCAGCCTGATCGTTCAGTTGGTCATGCTCTTGCTCCTGGCGGCCTCCATAGCCTCCTGGATCGTCATTTTTCAACGCGGCATCGCGCTGCGTCGCGCCGCAAAGGCATATCGGGACTTCGAGGACCGCTTCTGGTCCGGGGTCGACCTCAATGAGCTCTATCGAGACTTGCCCGCCGAGCAAGAGTCGCTCGGCGCCGAGCACGTATTCCGCTCCGGGTTTCGCGAGTTCAATCGTCTAATGGCCAAAACCACCAGCATCGATGCAGTGCTCGAAGGCGTGCAACGGGGTCAGCGCGTCGCGCTATCGCGTGAGGAAGACCGCTTGCAGCTACACCTTACCTTCCTGGCCACCGTCGCTTCGGCGAGCCCCTATATCGGATTGTTCGGCACTGTATGGGGCATCATGGGGTCTTTCCAGAGCTTGTCGATGGCACAGCAGGCCACGCTGTCTACCGTCGCGCCCTGGATCGCGGAAGCGTTGGTCGCCACGGCCATGGGGCTTTTTGCCGCCATCCCCGCAGTGATCTTCTACAATCGGCTATCCGCCCATGCGGGACGCTTGCTCGGCAAATACGAAAACTTCGCCGAGGAATTCCACGCCATCCTGCACCGTAACCTGCAGGGACGTAGCGAACGCGCAGCATCCTGAGGGGGAGAGCATGTACGGATCCTATCATCGTCGACAGCGGCGTAAGCCGATGGGCGAGATCAATGTCGTCCCGTTCATCGATGTGATGCTGGTGCTATTGGTGATCTTCATGATTACTGCACCGATGCTCAATCAAGGAGTCAATGTCGAGTTGCCGCAGGTATCTTCCGACCCCATCGACACCGATGAGCGAGAACCACTGATCGTGTCGGTGGATCGTGAAGGGCAATATTACATCTCCCTGGGAGACGAGGAGACGCCCGTTGCCCTTGATGAACTCGGAAAAAAGGTCCAGGCGATGCTGAGCCGCCACGCAAACACCCCTGTCATGGTGCGTGGTGATCGCAATGTTGCCTATGGTCAGATCGTGACGTTGATGAGTACGTTGCAAAGCGCGGGAGTGGGTAATGTCGGGCTTATCTCCGAACCCCCTTCCGGCGGTGAAGAGTGAGGCCTCGACATGGCAAAACGTGAACGCCGTGTAGGTTATGGCTGGCCCGTACTGCTGGCTATTGGCGTGCATATTGCGGTGCTGATGCTCACTATCATCAAATGGCCGGAAAGCACCTCCGATCCAACCTCCTCGGCGGTGGTTCAGGCAACGCTCGTGCGTGCTGAGACGGCAACGGATCAACCGCAGCAGACGGAGGAGTCCACACCGCCGTCGGCTTCACAGCCGGAAGCAAAGAAGGATGCGTCGCAACCCGAGGAATCGCCACCGCCTGAAGCGTCCGATAAACCAACGGCCGATAGCAGTGTCGAGGTGCCGGATAGTGTAGTGGAAGAAGCCCAAGCCGAAGCGCGGCGCTTGAAGGAAGAAGCCCAGCGTGCGGCTCAGCGGCGAGCTGAAGCGGAACAGCAGCGTCAGAAAGCAGAAGCTCAACGCCAAGCCGAGGCCGAGCGGAAACGCCAGGCGGAAGCCGAGGCTGAGCGGAAACGCCAAGCGGAAGCCGAGGCCGAGCGGCAACGCCAGGCGGAAGCCGAAGCTGAGCGGAAACGCCAGGCGGAAGCCGAGGCCGAGCGGCAACGCCAGGCGGAAGCCGAAGCTGAGCGGAAACGCCAGGCGGAACTCGCCGAACGGGCAGCGCGCGCGAGCAATTCATCACTGGAAAACATGATCAGTGATGAGAAGCAAGCCATCGCCAATGCCGAGCAAGCGAGAGAAGCCGCCAATGGCTTCAAGAATCTAGTGCGTCGTTACGTCGAACAGAGCTGGAATTTACCCTCCAGCATATCGTCGGATCTACGTGCCATCGTGCGAATTCAATTACTGCCCACAGGCGAGCTGGTAAGCGCCACGATCATACAAAGCAGTGGCAATACCACGTTTGACCGTTCCGCTATCAATGCCGTCGAAAAGGCATCACCTTTCCTTGAGATGAGCGAACTCGAGGCTTCGGTAAGAGACCAGTTCCGTGAATTCAATCTGGACTTCAACCCAGAGGACATCCGCTGATGAAACGACTCAATCTTTGGGCAGCTGCCTTGCTGCTGATGTTATGCACCAGTATTGCGCATGCCGAGCTGACCATCGAAATCACCCAGGGAAGCGACCAGGCCATCCCCATTGCCATCGTGCCGATGGAGGGAGGAGATGCACTGCCGGAAAAGGTTTCACGAATTATCGCCAATGATCTGGAACGAAGCGGTCGTTTCGATCCATTGCCGCGTGAATCGCTGATTTCACAACCCAGCAGCAGCGATGATGTCTATTATCAAGACTGGCAGCAGTTGGGTAGCGATTACCTGGTGGTGGGCAAGGTCGAGCAGCAGAATGACCAGTATCGTATCCAGTACGAGCTGTTGAACGTCAATGGCGAAGATCGCATGCTCGGTGAAATCGTCACGTCTTCCCCGGGGCAGTTGCGTGAAGGTGCCCACTACATAAGCAATCAAATCTTCGAGGCCATCACCGGCATCCGTGGAGCCTTCTCGACGAGCATCGCCTATGTCAGGGCCAACGGTGTTGGCGACAACATCAAATACACCTTGAATGTCGCCGACGCCGATGGCCACAACAATCAAGTGATCCTTTCCTCGGACGAGCCTATCTTGTCGCCTGCCTGGTCACCCGACGGTCAGAAGTTGGCCTATGTGTCATTTGAAACTGGACGCTCCGCCATCTACGTGCAGAACATCGCCACCGGGCAGCGTGTGCGCCTGACGTCCTTCGAAGGCATCAATGGCGCGCCGGCGTGGTCGCCGGACGGGCGCAAGCTGGCGATGTCGCTATCCAAGGATGGTCAGCCGGAAATCTATGTCATGGATGTCGCCTCGCGGGATATCAAGCGTCTGACCCATAGCGAGGCGATCGACACCGAGCCCGAGTGGGCCCCGAATGGGCGTAGCCTGATCTTCACCTCTGACCGAAGTGGTAACCCGCAAATCTACCGTTATAATTTAAGTAGCGATCAGTCCCAGAGGATCACCTTCACCGGCAGCTACAATTCACGTGGCCGCTTCAGTCCGGACGGCGACACGATTTTCATGGTGACACGTGATGATCAAGGCTTTCACATTGCGCGTCAGAACTTGGAAACCGATCGCATGACGATTCTTACCGATTCCAACTGGGATGAATCCCCCAGTGTCGCGCCGAATGGCACCATGGTAATCTTCGCCACGCAAGAAGGGACCCGTGGTGTGCTGGGACTGGTGTCTGCGGATGGTAGTGCATCCTTCCGTTTGCCATCGCCGGACGGTGATGTACGTTCACCCGCATGGTCACCTTTTCTGGACTAGCACCGCATTAGCGTCATTTGACTTCCAAACAAGGAGAGAACAATGCAATTCAAACCATACGCCCAAGGGCTCGCCGTTGCCGTTTCACTCGCCGTTCTCGCGGGTTGCTCCAGCACTGGGGGAACTCAAGATGGCAGCATGGACGGCACCTCCGGAATGGGGGCAGGTACGGGGAGTGGCACAGCCTCTGGCCAAGGGATGGAAAGCGGGCAGGGCGTCTCGGGTAGCGAAATGGGCGATCGTAATGCGATTCCCGAACAGCGCACCATCTATTTTGCTTTCGACCGCGATACCATCCGTCCCGAGTTTGAACCGATACTCGAAGCGCATGCTCAATATCTCAAGAGCCATCCCAATACCCAAGTCGTCTTGGAAGGACATGCCGACGAACGCGGTACCCGCGAATACAACCTCGGGTTGGGTGAGCGTCGTGCGCAAGCGGTGGAACAATACCTCAATGTGGAAGGTGTCTCATCATCACAGGTCGAAATCGTCAGCTACGGTGAAGAGCGCCCTGCGGTACGTGGTCACAATGAAAAGTCATACGCCCAGAATCGTCGTGTCGTCTTTGACTACTAAACGTCGCCGGAGTCAGATATGAAACACAGTCTGAAAAGACTGTGCGGCACGGGAGCCCTGGTGCTCCCGTTGTCCGTATGGGCTCAGCCCTCGGTCGATGACTTGACCGATCAGTCCAGCAGCCTTTATAGCCAAACCGCCGTGCAACAAGAATCGGGCGGCGGCAATCTGGCCTTGTTCAATCAATTGCAGGATAACCAGCGCGAAATTAAACAATTGCGCGGTCAGCTCGAGGAATTGCGCTATCAACTCGAGCAAGAGAAGAAACTCTCGCAAGAGCGCTATCTGAATCTCGAGAAGCGCCTTGATGCCATGGCTTCGCGGCAACGTGAGGCGAGTGTCGATAGCGATGCCGCCAAATCGGTCACTGGCGGCGCTACTGACAATAGTAGCTCTGAAAATCAGGCAAGCGATCAAGGGCGGAATGCCTATCAAGCCGCCTTCCGAAAAGTGCAGGCACGCGATTTCGATGCCGCCATAAAAGCCTTTAAAGACTTCGTCAATGCGTACCCGAACTCCGATCTACGCCCCAACGCGCACTATTGGTTAGGTGAGCTGTATTCGGCACAGTCGCAATTGGATGCAGCCGCCCAGGCTTTCCAGACGGTCATTGATGACTATCCCGACAGCAATAAGGTCGCGGATGCTCTCTACAAGCTGGGATTGCTCAAGGCGCGCCAAGGTCATCCCGATGCAAGCAAGGAACTCCTGAACCGCGTCCGTAGCGACTATCCTGATAGCAATGCGGCTGATATGGCCCAAGATTTTCTCAACCAATCGGGCAATTGATGCGCCAAGATGGGGGATGACGCATGGAATGTCATATCGATTATCATCCGCCCGCGAACCTGCTCGAGGGGCGTGTCATCCTCGTCACCGGTGCGGGGGCGGGCATCGGGCGCGCTGCCGCGCGGTCTTTTGCTGAACACGGTGCTACGCTTGTCCTGGTCGGGCGTACGCTGGCCAAGCTCGAAGCGGTCTACGATGAAATCGAAACCGCCGGTGGCCCCCAACCCGCGATTTTCCCGCTCAACTTCGAGGGTTCGACGCTCAAGGAATATCGTGATCTGGCCGAGACGCTGGAGCGCGAATTCGGTCGCCTCGACGGCCTCCTTCATAACGCCGGTCTACTTGGCGAGTTGACGCCCTTCGCGCATTACGATCCGGAGCTTTGGGCGCGGGTGATGCACGTCAATGTCACCGGCCCCATATGGATGACACAGGCCTTGCTGCCATTGCTCGAAGCCTCACCGGACGCCTCGGTGGTGCTGACGTCCTCAAGCGTCGGGCGCAAGGGACGCGCGCACTGGGGAGCATATTCGGTTTCGAAATTCGCGACGGAAGGCTTCATGCAGATGCTGGCCGCTGAACTCGAGCCTTCCACCTCGATACGCGTGAACACCCTCAACCCCGGGGCGACGCGCACCGCCATGCGACAACGGGCATATCCTGACGAAGATCCGGCGACGCTACGCACGCCGCTGGACATCATGCCGACTTACTTGTGGTTGATGGGCCCTGCCAGTCGTGGACGTACGGGCCAGGCATTCGATGCCCAGCCACCCAAGGGCGCTGTGTCGGCATCCGTGTAAGCAGTTTCGTCAACCTGGTCGGCAAGCGGCTTCGTCTTCGCCGGGCCAAAGCGCCTGCGTCAGGCTTTCGGGCGTCTCGAACCAACGATCCACCGGCCAGGTGTCGGGCATTGCCTCATCGCTGATGTAGCCATAACGTACCGCGACGGCGTGCATGCCCGCCGCCTGCGCCGCCTGCATGTCACGCAGATGGTCACCGATGTACCAGCAATCGCCTGGCGCGACGCCGAGGCGTCGCGCCGCCTCGAGTAGCGGCGCGGGATCGGGTTTCTTGAGAGGCAGGTCATCTGCAGCCAGCAATACGCCATGTGTCAGACCGAGTGCTTCTACCAAGGGCGCGGCATAAGCGCGCGGTTTGTTGGTCACGATCCCCCAGGGACGCTGTGTTCGGTCCCAGGCTTCGAGCAGGGGCGTCAGCCCGGGGAATACACGACTATGCACCGCGATGTTACGGCCGTAGGTCTCGAGCAGGTAACGCCGGGCCTCGCCATGATCGGCATGCGAGGGGGCCAACCCGAGCGCCAGCTCCACCAGAGCGCTGCCGCCGTTCGAGACCTGTGCGCGAATGGCTTCATAAGGCAATGGCGCGAGTCCGTGATGGGTTCGCAAGGCATTGGTGGCATGCGCCAGATCAGGCGCCGTGTCGACGAGCGTACCATCGAGGTCGAAAATCAGCGCCGCCGGTCGGGCATGGCTCATGGCGCTTCTCCCGCCCCCATCCATTCCGGGGTGCAGTGCATCATGTAATTCACGGACACATCGTTGGCAACCAGACGATAGCGTTTGGTCACGGGGTTGTAGGTCAGGCCGGTCTGACGGCGCACGCGCAATCCGGCGTCACGGCACCAGGCCGACAACTCCGCCGGGCGAATGAACTTGTTGTAGGTGTGCGTTCCGCGGGGCAATAGCTGCAGGACGTACTCGGCGCCGAGGATCGCGAACATGTACGCCTTGGGGTTGCGATTGATGGTCGAGAAGAACAAGTGGCCACCGGGTTTGACCAGTGCCGCACACGCCCGCACGATCGCCGCTGGATCGGGCACGTGCTCGAGCATTTCCAGGCAGGTGACGACGTCGAACTCACCAGGGTGCTGGACCGCCATTTCCTCGGCGCTGATCTGGCGGTAGTCGACCGACACCTCGCTTTCCTGCTGGTGCAGGCGCGCGACGGCAAGCGGCGCCTCTCCCATGTCGATGCCTGTGACCTGAGCCCCGCGATGCGCCATCGCCTCACTGAGAATGCCGCCACCGCACCCCACATCGATGGCGGTCTTGCCGGCCAGATTGGCCTGCTCATCGATGAAGCTCAGGCGCAGCGGGTTAATCTCATGCAGCGGCTTGAACTCGCTTTCAGGGTCCCACCAGCGGCTGGCAAGCGCCTCGAACTTGGCGATCTCGGCATGATCCACGTTGTTACCGAACGTCTCGCTCATGGGCTGTCCTCTTGGAGAGATGATCGCACCGATGCCTTGGTACGCATCTCGAAATCTGGATGTCTTTATGTGTCGTCATGTACCGGCACATCGATCATACGCATTCTACAATGTTACGCGCAGATGTTGAGAGGCGAGTTTCGCTGGCCTCGATAGGCAAGACAGCGCGAACCTCTTTGCCTGAAGACCGTCAAAGGAATGCCGAATCGGTGACGCCGTCGTGCTTTTCACTATGGCATACTGCCGACACTCGACCCTAGAACGCTAAGGAAGGACTCCTCATGATCAAGAAGGCCGTACTCCCCGTCGCTGGACTTGGCACCCGTTGCCTCCCAGCCTCCAAGGCCATTCCCAAGGAAATGATCACTATCGTCGACAAACCGGTCATTCAGTACGTCGTCGAAGAGGCCGTGGCCGCCGGCATCAAGGAAATCGTGCTGGTGACGCATTCCAGCAAAAGCGCCATCGAGAACCATTTCGACAAGAACTTCGAGCTCGAGTCGATGCTCGAGGCCAAGGGCAAGGATGAATTGCTCGCACAAGTGCGCAACATCGTTCCCGAAGACGTGAGCATCATTGCCGTGCGCCAGCCGGTCGCTCTGGGGCTGGGGCACGCCGTACTATGCGCGCAGTCGGTGATCGGCGACGACCCGTTTGCCGTGCTGCTGCCCGATGTCCTGGTAGACGCCGGCGATCTATCGCAGAACGATCTGGCCGGCATGGTCGCCGCCTACGAAAGGAGCAGCCAGGCACAGATCATGGTCGAAAATGTGCCACAAGAAATGACTCACAAGTATGGAATCGTGGCTCTCGAGGGCGAGGCACCGGCCCCCGGCGATAGCGCGCCGCTGACCGGCATGGTCGAAAAACCCAAGGCGGGGGAGGCGCCTTCCAGCCTGGCGGTGATCGGACGTTATTTGCTGCCGGCGGCGATCTTTCCGCTGCTCGCCGAAACCAAGCCTGGCGCGGGGAATGAGATCCAGCTGACCGATGCCCTCGAGACCTTGCGCCAGCAGCAGGGCGCCGAGGCCTATCGCATGCGCGGCAACACCTACGATTGCGGGCACCAGTTGGGCTACCTGGAAGCCACACTGGCCCTTGCCAAGCGCCATCCCCAGTATGGAGAAGGATTCCGTTCCCTGTTGAGCCGTTACGCAAACGAGGGCTGAGACCATGCGCGTGAACGTGTATGGAAGCGAGCTATCGGCGGCCGTGGCGGCGGCAGCGCTCTCCTCGGTGGGGCACCAGGTCGACTGGTGCCCGCATCCCGAGGTGCCCTGGCAACGTCTGGAACATGCCGAATGGCTGCTTCGCGAACCGGGACTCAAGTCCCAGATCGATGCAGGATGTCGCTCGGGTCTGCTGCGCCTGACCGAGACGCCCACGCGGGAAGATGTCGACATTCATTGGCTGGCGTTAGCCCCGGATCAACGCGATGCTGCCGAAGCCTATGTGGCCGATATTCCGGCAGCGCAAAGCACCCCGCTGGTAGTCGTCAATAATTCCACATTTCCGGTCGGCCACACCGAACGCCTAGAGGCGCTGCTAGGCCACGCCGGCCAATCAGCCGTCGCCTTGCCGGACATGCTGGAAGAAGGCCGTGCCTGGGAGACCTTCACCCGTCCGGCACGCTGGTTGCTCGGTAGCGAAGATAGTCAGGCCACCGCCCAGGTACGCGAGCTGCTACGCGCGTTCAACCGCCGTCAGGACATTTTTCAGCTCATGCCGCGTCGCGCTGCGGAGCTCGCCAAACTGGCGATCATCGGCATGTTGGCGACACGCATCAGCTACATGAACGAGTTGGCCGGCCTGGCCGACTCGCTGGATGTCGATGTCGAACACGTCCGCCTGGGAATGGGCGCCGATAGCCGTATCGGTTTCGAGTACCTGTATCCCGGCTGTGGCTTCGGTGGCCCCAGCTTCTCACGTGATCTCATGCGGCTGGCCGATGTCCAGCATGCCTCCGGTCGCGAGTCACTATTGCTCGAGCATGTCCTCGACATCAACGAACAGAAAAAAGAGACGTTGTTCCGTAAATTCTGGCATCACTTCCATGGCCAGCTTTTCGAGCGCCGGGTGGCAATCTGGGGTGCGGCATTCAAGCCCGGCACCACGCGCATCGACCAAGCGCCGGTGCTGACCTTGCTCGATGCATTGCTGGCGCAAGGTGTGCATGTCAGCATTCACGACCCCGAGGCGTTGCCGGCACTGCGTGAGCTCTACGAGCAGCATCCTCGTGTCCGTTTTTGCGACGATGATTTCTATGCCGCTTGCGAGGGGGCGGATGCTCTGATGCTGGTCACTGAGTGGAAATGCTACTGGAACCCCAATTGGCGTCGGCTGAGCGAGCTCATGGCCACGCCGTTAATCCTGGATGGCCGCAATATCTTCGATCCCGATTATGTCGCGTCACGTGGCTTGATCTATCGTGGTATCGGTCGGCGGGCGGATCCGGCCAACGTCTGAACGACACACGCCCCATCAACGTGGGGCGTGCATGATACGTGTCGATAGCACCGCTTATCTCGACGGGCGATCAATCATCGAAGTTCTGGGCAATGAAGTCCCAGTTGATGACGTTCCACACGGCATCCAGGTATTTTAGACGAGCATTGCGATAATCGATGTAGTAGGCATGCTCCCAGACATCGATGGTCATCAGCGGCGTCTGGCCGTGCGCGATGGGACAGTCGGCATCGTCGGTGTTGCGGATGTCCACGCCGCCGTCCGCGGTCTTGATCAGCCAGGTCCAACCAGAGCCGAAGTTGCCTGCCGCCTTGGCATTGAACGTTTCCTTGAACTGCTCGAAAGAACCGAACGTCGCCGTGATAGCATCGCCCAGCGCGCCCTTGGGCTCGCCGCCACCCTGAGGGGAGAGGCAGTGCCAATAGAAGGTGTGGTTCCATACTTGGGCCGCCTGATTGAACATGACACCGGAAGCCGACTGAATGATTTCCTCCAGTGACTTGCTTTCGTCAGCGCTGCCTTGGATGAGTTCGTTGAGCTTGTCGACGTAGGCTTGATGGTGCTTGCCGTAATGATACTCCAGGGTTTCGGCGGAGATATGCGGTTCGAGCGCATTTTTCTCATACGGCAAGGCGGGCAGTTCGAATGCCATGGTGTTCTCCTTTTATCGTGGTAAACCTTACAATGCCAAGCATCTGCGTCCTCAACGGCGCCCGGTATCCTAGCACCGGCCCCGATAAGCGCCAATTTCACCACGCTCGTGTGATGCGCCTGGGTATTGACAAACAATGTAGCGAGACGAGAGCCGAGCATGTCTGAACGATCCGAAGGAACACGTCAGGAACCGCGTATCGTGCCTGAGCGCGATACCGACCCGATCGCCGAGGGACACCTCGACGATCGGCCACGTCGTCGCAGCAGCGGCACACGGCGTCGACGCTCCCGCGTCTGGCCGCTGTGGTGCTTGACGCTGCTTCTCTTCGTTGCCCTGGCTGGGGTCATCAATGTTTACTGGCAGGATCGCCAAGCTTGGCAGGTCCGGCTTTCCAATCTCGAGGCACGTCAAAGCACCTTCATGGACCGTCTCGAGGCCACCGGCAGTTCCCTGGACGCCTCCGGTGACAGCTTGCGTTCCGAACTGGACCGGTTGAGATCTGAACTGGGCGCTTCCCGCGCCGTGATCGGCAACCTGGAAAACAAGGTTGCCAAGCTGGAGGCGGGCACGGGGTCGAGCGACGCCCTGGCCTCGTTGCGTGAGACGCAAGACATGCAGCAAACGCTTATCGGTGCCCTGCAAGCCTCACTCAAGGCTCTGGAAAGTACCAGTGAGGATGCGCGTGCCACCTTGTCATCACGCTTGGAATCGCTTTCCGCGCGCCAGCAAGAATTCGACTCGCGGCTTTCCACACAGGGTGAAACACTTGACGCCCTGCAAAAGAACTTCGACGATCTGAGCGCACGTCTAGCGTCGCTATCCGGCGATCATGACAAGGTGGCCAGTGAGGTCGCTGCCGTTAAGCGTAACCTGAGGGAACTTCGTCAAGGGCAGGTGGCTCTCAATGCCAGTGTTGAAGCGCTTTCCACTTCTCAGTAATACCCACGCTAACTAACCACGCGATCTCTCGACAAGGATTGAGTCATTGAAAAGCAGCCGAGATCAACGCCCGAGGTTTATTGCCCCGTCGCGGGTGGACGTTGTCGATCCGCATCGCCAGGGAGGCTGACGTCGATGCGCCATTCCATGACACGGCGCATCCTGTGGGGCGCGACATTGAGTCTCGTCGCGTCTGGTGCCCATGCGCTGGATGCCTCTGTAGAAGGGCTCGAAGGGCCTGCCGCCGAGAATGTCATCACCTTCCTACGCTCGGTCGACACTCAGAACATCAGCGAGGAACGCTTGGATAGCGAGGTCCGTGATCGCACTCAGCGTGCGCTGCGTGCCTTCGGCTATTACTCGCCGCAGATTGACACGGCATATCCCGACGGAACGTTCGATGCCGATGCCGTGATCACCATCGATCCCGGTCCACGGACGCACATCACACAGCTCGACGTGGGGATCGATGGCGATGCTTCTGATGATCGCGTCTTCCAGCAGGCGCTCGATCAAGTGCCGCTCGAAGAGGGCGACGCTCTGCGTCATGACCGTTACGAAAGCACCAAGAGCCGTTTTTCCACGTTGGCGCTCGAGCGTGGTTACTTCGATGCCGGCTTTACCCAGCAGCGAATGGAAGTACGCCCCTGGGAAGCTAGTGCCCGTATTTTCCTGAGGATGGACAGCGGGCCGCGTTATCATTTCGGCGATATCCATTTCTCAGGAAGCCAGATCGAAGAAGCTCGTCTACGCCAAATGTTGCCATTTGCAGAAGGTGATCCCTACCTGGCCGGACAACTCGCTGAGTACAACCAGCGTCTGGGCGAAACCGACTGGTTTCGCGGCATCGCCGTGCGACCGAATATCGACAGTGAAGGGCGCGGTGCGAAAAGTGGCCAGTGGTGGCAAGAAGCCACCGGGCGTCCCTCTTCCTTGATCAGTGGGCCGGGCGTTGCCGCCGTACGCCAACTCCATGACCAACAGCGCACCGACGTGCCGGTCGACGTCGACCTGATTCCCGCCGACCGTCACCAGTTCGAGACGGGGATCGGCTATGCCACCGACGTGGGGCCCCGCGTTCAATTCAGTTGGGAAATGCCCTGGCTCAATGATCGTGGCCACAGCTTGTCGAACGCCTTGTACCTTTCGGGCCCCGAGCAACGTTTCAACGGTGAGTATCTGATCCCGCTGGAAGACCCGCTGCGCGATAGCTACCGCCTTGGCTATGGTCTGCGCAAACTCGACAACGAGGACACGCAGAGTCTGGAGAGTTCGATCGAGCTGGCACGGCGTTGGGAATTCGACAACGACTGGGTGCAAGAACTTTATTTTCGCACCACCTACGAGGACTTCACCCAGGCGGATCAGGACGAACAAGTCTTGCTGCTTTATCCGGGCATCAGTTGGGCCCGTACCCGCACGCGGCAGCCCAATTTTCCTATGTGGGGCGATCGTCAACGGCTGGCGTTGGAGATCTCCGATCCCGCATGGGGATCGGACGCACGTTTTGTGCGCACTACGTTCGATTCGCAATGGATTCGCTCGCTGGGGCAGGACAACCGCTTCGTCGGCCGTGTGAGTGGTGGCGCCATCGCCACCGACACTTTCGACATGGTTCCGCCGTCGCTGCGCTTCTTCGCCGGGGGCGATCAAAGCGTGCGCGGTTATGACTACGAGAGCCTGTCGCCGGAAAACGAAGACGGCGAACTGCTGGGCGGTCAGCATATGCTGGCCGCCAGCATCGAGTACCAACGTCGGGTCACCGGCAACTGGTGGGGTGCAACCTTCATCGACACCGGCAACGCCTTCGACGAATGGTGGCCCAAGGAACTCAAGACCGGGGCCGGCATCGGCGTACGCTGGATCTCGCCCGTGGGCCCCGTACGCTTCGATATCGCCCATCCGTTCGACAATCAGGAGGACGCGTGGCGTCTGCACTTCTCCATCGGGCCGGAATTCTGATCCGAGCGCTGATTTACGTACCACTGTGGCTCTTGGGACTGGTGTTCTTGTTGCTCGGGGTGGCGCTGTCGCCTTGGGGGACCGCGTGGTTGGCCGATCAAGGCCAGGCACGCGGCTGGTACGAGGTCGACGAGGTAAAAGGAGCACCGCTGGACACGTTGACGTTGCGTGGCCTGCATGTCGATGTCGGCACTCTCACCATCGATGTCGAGCGCCTGCATCTGAGCTGGGCCGACGACTGTTTGCTCGACGGCAAGCTTTGTCTCCAGGGTCTGCAGGTCAAGGGAGCGCATATTGCCTTGGCCCCCAGCGAGGTCAGTGAACCTCGAGCCGACGCATCATCTGACGGTGGGATGCCCGCGTTCTGGTTGCCGTTTCCCATCGAGATACGTGCCCTCGCACTCGAGGACGTACGCGTCGACCTGGCTGATGGCACGCAACTGCAATGGGATAATTTCACCACTGGCGCGCGCGTTGCCGGCAACGACCTCACATTACTCCCGACACGCTTGGAGGGGGCGCAGTTATCCTTGCCCATGAGCGAAGGACAGCGTCTGACCCAAGGGATGACATCGCCGACCATCTCCGGTGACACGATCGATGCGGCCTCACAGGCGGTGGAGAGCAGCTCTGACGCCTCTGCGCAGGGACTTGCCAACGCTGGCATCCCTGCGGCCGGTGAAGCGTCTGCACCCAATACAGAGACCACCGATGCCAAGCACCGTCTAGCATTGCCCGAGATCGACCTGCCACTCGATATTCGTGCACCCAGCGTGGTGGTAAAGGATTTCGAGCTTCAAGGTGCGACGCCGTATCACATCCAGCACGCTTCGTTATCACTGTCTGCTCACGACAGCCAGGTCGCTATCCATCGGTTGCACGTGCGTAGCGATGACGGTGAGGCGGAACTTGCCTTGAAGGCTACTCTGAGCGGCGACTACCCCCTCCATGGCAGCCTGGACACGCATATCGCGCGTCCCCCGTTGGCCGGTCAGCAGGTATCGTTGACGCTGGAGGGCTCCTTGGCCAACCTGGCGCTCGAACTCGATGCCAGTGGCCCCGTCACGGCAAGCCTGGATGCGAAGCTCGACGCCCTGGCGCCCGAGCTTCCATTCTCCCTCACGCTCAACGCCCGCGATATCGCTTGGCCCTTATCCGGCATGGACGGGCTTTCTTCATTGGCAAGTTTCGAGCCAGGGGCACTGGCAGCGTCGCAACGTTTGGCGCGTGACTCCGCCATGTATCGACTCGACGCCTTGAGTCTCGATGCTGAGGGCTCACTGGATAACTATCATGTTGCCCTCGACCTCAAGGCTAGGGGCCAAGGATTGCCTGTCAGCCACCTGACACTCGAGGGACGTGGCGACAGGACGCAATTCGCCTGGGCACCACTGACGCTGAGCGCCAAGGGGGGCACGCTCACGGGACGTGGGCACGTGGATTGGTCGTCGGCGCTGGCGGTGGAGAGCGACCTTCAACTCGACAAGCTGCCTATCGGTGCGTTCACCGAGGCCGTCGACGGGACGCTCAACGGCAAGGCGCGCATCGGCTTCGATATGCAGCCCCAAGGCTGGCGGCTGCGTATCCCCCAATTGGCTATCGACGGCACCCTACAAGGTAAAGCCCTGCGCTTGAATGCCAAGCTCCATGGCAACAGCCAGATGCAATGGACGATCGACCAGCTTAACCTGCGCCAGGGCGATAACCGCATCACCGCCGAAGGCCATATCGGGGAACGCCTGGCTCTGCACAGCCGTATCGAGGCACCGAAACTCGCTACGTTATGGCCTGGTCTAGGTGGCGCCTTGCAGGGCGAACTCGATGCCCAGGGCTCTCTCGCGTCGCCGCGTATCGACCTCAACCTGAGCGGCGAGTCGTTACACTACCAGACACAGCAACTCCAGTCCCTGTCATTCACGGCTCATAGCGAAGGACTTGATGATCCACGCGTGAAGGCCAAGGTGAATATCGAGGGGCTTGAGGCCGGTGGACAGCGTGTCGACACCTTGTCCGCCACGCTCGAGGGGCGCTTGTCGCAGCACATGCTGGATGTCCAAGCCGAGCTGGGAGCGGGGATGCCGCTGTCTCGCGCGGCATTCACCCTCGAAGGAGGATACGACAGGACTGCGCAACGCTACCAAGGCGTGTTGGCCCCGCTCGAGCTTGCCACCGAGTACGGTGACTTTGCGCTCGATGATAGCTTGAACATCGCCGCTGATCTGGCCGCCAGTCAAGTAACGCTATCGCCGTTTTGCTTGGTCCGCGAGCAAGGTGGTCGTGTTTGCCTCACCGAACGTGCTCGCCTTTCCGCCGCGAATGGTGAGATAGCCTTGGCATTGCGTGATATTCCCATGGCGATGTTCGCCGACCGGTTGCCCACGGGATGGCGCCTGGGGGGAGAAACGCAAGGCGAGGCTATCCTGAGATGGCGTAATGCCGGTCAGTCCTGGAACGCCAAAGGGCAACTCAATAGCCAGTTGACGGTTACTGGAGAGGATGCCAGCGGTCACCCATGGCACCTTCCCGATAGCCGGCTGTCGCTGAGTTTCGACGCTACGCCGACGCGTGCCGATATGCAGCTGGCACTCGATCAAGGCGATGCGGGTCAGCTGAAACTCACGCTGGGGGTCGACGACCCGCTTGGCGAAGGCGCGTTGGAAGGGCGCTTACAAGTCGATGATATTGCCTTCACGCCGTATCGTCCGCTCGTTGAGGGACTTACCGAACTCAATGGCGTTCTCAATGGCGATGTTACGTTGGACGGCACCGTGCGCCACCCTGACTTGACAGGCCAGTTGGTCGCCGATGAGGTATCCATGCGCGGCACGGTGATCCCCGTAGCGATAAAAGATGCGCGTTTGGCGCTCGATCTCGCTGGTCAAGGAGGGCAGATCGAAGGGTTCGTGGCCGGTGAAGACGGACGGCTGAATCTGAACGGCGAGGTCGACTGGCAGGATCCCGCAGCGTGGCGCGCGCATCTTGAGGTCGAGGGCCAGAAAGACCCTCTCCTGGTGAACCTGCCGCAGTTCGGAAGCCTGCGCATTGCGCCGGACCTCAGCATCGATGCCAGTCCGGAACGCCTGCGCGTGCGTGGCAATGTCGATGTTCCATGGGCACGCCTGGAGGTGGGCAAGATTCCGCCTTCCGCAGTCGCACCGAGCAGCGACGAGGTCATCATCACACGCCAAGAGGATGCCGCCCAGCAAGAAGCCGAGGCATCGGGCGAGCAGGGCGAAGCGACAGCCCAGGCACTGTCCGAAGCCGGTATGGCCCTCGACGTCAGGATCACGCTGAATCTGGGGCCGGACATTACCCTGGAGGCGTATGGCCTCACAACACAACTGGAAGGTGAGCTCGAAGTCCGGCAAGAAAGCGGACCGGTACAACTTTTCGGCAATGTCAGACTCATCGATGGTTCCTATACCGCGTTCGGGCAGGACTTGGTGATTCGTCAGGGGCAAATCCTGTTCAGTGGGCCGGCATCGCAGCCGCGCCTGCAATTCGAGGCGATTCGCAATCCCGACACCATCGAGGACAACGTGACGGCGGGGCTGCGCGTCACGGGCCCCGCTAAGAATCCTCAGTTGAGCATCTTCTCGGAACCCGCGATGTCGGAAAGCCGGGCCCTTTCCTATCTGCTCAGGGGGAGGGCGCCAGGCGATGGCGGCGGCGATGGAGCGTTGACCTCGGCATTGATCGGCCTCTCGCTGTCGCAGAGCGGCCGCGCCGTGGGTCAGCTCGGCCAGGCATTCGGAGTCGACGATTTAAGCCTCGACACCGCAGGCTCGGGCGAGGATAGTCAGGTCGTGGTCAGTGGCTATGTCTTCGAGGACTTGAAAGTTAGCTACGGTGTTGGCATTTTCTCCCCCATCGCCGAGTTGACACTGCGCTATCGTCTGATCCAGAACCTGTACCTGGAGGTCGTATCCGGCGCAGCTCAGGCACTCGACTTGATATATACCTTCAGCCTCGGGCGCAGCAGCGCTTCGCCTTGAGGCCACTGCCGCAAGGACACGCGGCATTGCGGCCGATATCGAGGCGATGCCACTGGGTGTCGCCGTCGACATAGAACCACTGGCCGGCATGAGTGACGAACCGAAAGCGGCTAGTTTCGGTAAGACGCTGAAAAAAGCCGTCGGCGTCTATGAAATCGGCACTGAACGTCACCGTGCCTTTCTCGCCTTGTTGGGTGCTGTCATGGACGATCAGCTTCAGCCAGCGTGCTCTGTTCGTGGCCAGTGAGTCACGAGTGGGGCATGTGGTGGGATCCCAGGTAGCGATCAACGCGTCGTGCGCACCGCGTGCGAAGGCGCTATAGCGTGCCCGCATCAGTGCCTCGGGCGTCTTGGCGCGGCGCGGGTCCTCGTGGACTGGCGCGCAGCATTTTTCGAAACGCTCAGGTTGCCCGCAGGGGCAGGTCTCGAGCGCTTTTTTACTCATCGTCATGCGAGATTTTTCCTATGTTGTCACAAGAATCGCTTGAGCTCCCCACACCGGCAACGGCACTCGAGGGGCGCAATACGCCCATACGTATCAGCGGCTCGCATTATGTCAATGGTCGCTCGATGTTGCCGCCGTTCCCGGAAGGGCATGAGGAAATCGTGCTGGGATTGGGATGTTTCTGGGGCGCCGAGCGTTTGTTCTGGGAAATGCCTGGGGTCTACGTGACGGCGGTGGGCTATGCCGGTGGCTATACGCCCCATCCGACCTATGAGGAAACCTGCACCGGGCGTACCGGACACGCTGAGGTTGTCCACGTCGTGTTCGACCCCATCGAAATCGGACTGCCTGAATTGCTGCGCGCATTCTGGGAGGCCCACGACCCGACTCAAGGCATGCGCCAAGGCAACGATATCGGCAGCCAATACAGAAGCGTCATCTACACCACGAACGAGCTACAGCGTCCGTTGGTCGACAAGAGCCTCCAGGAATACGATCAAGCCCTGCGCCAGCAAGACCTGGGGCATGTCACCACAGAAGTCGCGCCGCTCGAAGCCTTTTATTACGCGGAAGAGTATCACCAGCAGTACCTGGCCAAGAACCCGGCAGGGTACTGCGGCCTCAAGGGTACCGGAGTGGCCTGCCCGGTGACGTGAAGCGCCAAGCTAAAAGTCGACGAGCATCAGCCGTTGGGCCCCGCCGCCAGCGAGCGATGCGGCGCTAGATGCGCGGCCCAGCTTTCCAACTGCCAGGCGACACGCCGTGCCAACCAAGAGCTCAGTCGCCCGTGGCGTGACTCGACGAAGCCGACATGCCCGCCTTGACGGGCGATTTCCAGGCGCACGGAATCGGCCGGGGCCGGCAGCCTCGAGAACAGGTCGGCGGGCATGAAAGGGTCGTCCGCGGCATGCAGGATCAGGGTCGGTAGTTCGATGTCACCCAGCAGGCGGCCTGCAGACGCGCGACGATAATAGTCACTGGCCGATTGAAAGCCATGCAAGGGCGCCGTCACCGCGTTGTCGTATGCCCAGAACGTTTCCAGGCCCGCGAGTTGACGCACATTGAGCGCAATCGGCAATGGGCCAGCCGCCAGCTTGGTGGAGACTTTGCGCTTGAGGGCGTTGAGCAGATGGCGCTGATAAACGCGCGCAAAACCACGGTTGAGCGCATCGGCGCTGGCGGCCAGGTCGAGCGGCGCGCTGATGGCGATGGCGCCGGCCAGATCGAGGCCGTCGCCGCCTTGCTCGGCTACCAGCTTGAGAAGCATGTTGCCTCCCAGCGACACGCCTGCCGCCACCTTGATGGCACGCGGATACCGCACCGCCAACTGCCCGATGACCCAGTAGGCATCTGCCGTGTCACCCGAGTGATAGGCTCGGGCAAGCCGGTTGGGGGCCTGCCCACAGCCGCGAAAGTGCATCAGCACCGCCCGCCATCCCAGTGCACTCGCCGCGCGCATCAACTCGCGTGCGTAGGGAGAGTCGAACGAACCTTCCAGACCGTGAAACAACACGAACACCGGGGCATCCGCTCGTGCGGGAGCCGGTTGGGCCCAGGCCAGCTCGACGAAGTCGCCATCGGGCAGATTAATGATTTCCGTTTCACGCGCCAGCGCGGGCAAACGGCGAACACGAGGTAACAGGGTCTGCACATGGCGATTACCCAGTCCTCGTGGTGCGCAGAAGTCGGCGGAAAACAGCGTGCGTGACATCGACGTGGCTCTTGCGAATCTATCTGTAGCTTAGGTGTTGTCTGAAAAGTCGGCGAGCGAAGGACAGACAAGGCAAAAATCGGCGAAAGAGCGGACCGGGCTGGCGCACCAGTTTACGCGTTGCGCTTGCTCGGCAAGTACATTCAAGCGTTGCCGTGCGCTTCTGCGAGCTGGTGCCATAAGTCGGGCAAGCCGGGGTGGCGTGAATCCTTGCGCGCGTACAAGCGCAGGTCGAGCGGGACATCCCAGTGTTCATCGCCGGCGCGTACCAGTTCACCGTTAGCCATCGGCGTGATGACACTGCGCTGCGGCAGCCAGCCAAGCCCATACCCCTGTATCACCAGCTCACGAATATTGGTGGCCTGTACGCTTTCGTTGAGCGAGGTGAGATAGACGGGGTCGGGCATACGTCCCAGATGTGCCGCGAGCGCCGCCGCCATCAGTCCGCGTGGATGAAAGGCGATCAACGGTTGGGGCTGGCGGCGCGTCCCCGGCAACGAGAAGCGCGGACGCCCCTCGGTATCGGGAGCGCTCACTGGAACGAGCCGCTCTTCACCCAAGGTCAGAAAGGTCAACTCACTTATTTCGAGATCGAGCGCGATCCGCCCGCGCGGCCAATAACACAAGGCCAGATCGCATTCACCGCGTTCCAGGCCATGAAGATAATCGCCGATCAACCAACTCGTGGCACGCAGGTAGGGGGATACCAACGGTGTCAGGGCATGCTGATCGAGCCAACCAGGCAAGAAGTTCGATAACAGACTCTGCGGCGCGGCGAGTAGAATGCATCTGGCTTCGTCGGCAGCAATCGATTGCAAGCGGTCACGCGTCGAGCGCACGCGCTCGGTAATCTGCTCGCAGAGCGCCAGAAACTCCTCACCGGCGGGGGTCAGGGTCAACGGCAGTGTCTGGCGGTTTATCAACGTGGTCCCCATTTCTTCCTCGAGCAGCTTGATGCGTCGCGAAAAAGTGGGTTGCGTCACGTTCTGGGCATCGGCGGCCCGGGAAAAATGGCGTTCCCTGGCCAGCACGATGAAGTCTTCGAGCCAGCGGATTTCCATCGTCAGACGCCATCCATCATCGTTGACGCCGCACGCATGCGGCGTCGCATGTCATCTTTTCGTCACGACACAAGTGACCGGGGCGATACCATAATACGCTCAGATACGACCTTCCTCGACCGCATGGCACGCCACCTGACTGCCTTGGGCCTCGATCAACTGCGGTATTTCATGTCGGCAACGGTCGTTGGCATGCGGGCAGCGTCCGTGGAAGACACAACCCGAGGGCAAGTTGACCGGAGTGGGAACTTCACCGGGGAGCTTGATATGGTCGGGTCCATCATCTTCAAGACGTGGTATCGCCGACATCAGCGCTTGAGTATAGGGGTGGCGGGGCCGATCGAACAGTGTGCGGGTTTCGGCCACCTCGCAGACCCGACCCAGATACATCACCACCACGCGGGTACCGAAGTGCTCGACAACCGCCAGGTCGTGGGTAATGAACAGATAAGTGAGATGATGGGCTTCCTGGGCGTCCATTAGCAGGTTGAGAACCTGTGCCTGGATCGACACGTCGAGCGCCGAGATCGGCTCGTCGGCGACGATGAACTCGGGTTCCACCGCCAGTGCCCGGGCGATGGCGATGCGTTGACGCTGGCCGCCCGAGAATTCGTGGCCAAAGCGCTTGCCCCATTCCGGATCGATGCCTACCGAAGCCATCACCTCGCCGATCTTGTCGAGGATCTGCTGGCGACTCCAGTCCGGATGGTGAAAACGCAGCGGCTCCTCGAGCGTCTGCTGGATGCTCATGCGCGGGTTCAGTGAGGCATAGGGATTCTGGAAGATCATCTGCATGCGCCGCCGATAGGGCAGCAACTGGCGCGGGTTGAGATCGTCGATACGCTGGCCGTCGTAGCGGATCTCGCCGGCGCTGGGGCTCAGCAGCCCCATCACCATGCGTGCCACCGTCGATTTGCCACACCCGGACTCGCCGACCACGCACAACGTCTCGCCACGCTTGACGTCGATGTCCACGCCATTGATGGCGTGGACGAACTCCTGGCGGCGCTTCAGCCTACCGCCCTCGAAACGTAGCTGCTCGAGAAAATCGCCGGAGAGCGGGAAGTGCTTCTCGAGTCCACGAATCTGCAGCAGCGTTTCGCCGGCCTGCGCCGAATCGCCATCCTGGTGATACTGAGGTTGTTGCAGCACCTCACTCATAGGGCCTCCCGGTGTTTGTGTGAGTTGTCATCGCTCGCGTCGCTTTCGGACGGACGTGACTCGACAAGCTCACGCACCATGTGACAGGCGACATCACAGTTACCCGAGCGCACGAACGTCGGGATCACCTCGCGACAGTCGCGCCGACGTTCGCCGTTGGCATCGTCCGAGAAACTGCAGCGTGGATGAAAGGCGCAACCGGGCGGGGTATTGGCCAGGCTGGGCATCGAGCCAGGAATCTGGTTGAGACGCTGCCCCGGCGTGGCCATCTGCGGCAGAGCATTGATCAGCCCTTGGGTGTAGGGATGCTGCGCGTCGTTGATGATTTCGCGGGTCGGTCCCTGCTCGATGACCCGACCGGCATACATCACCAGCGTACGTTGGGTGACCTGACTGACTACGCCTAGGTCGTGGGTGATCAGGATCAGCGCCACGTTGTGCTTCTCGCACAACTCCAGCAGCAGTTCCATGATCTCCGCCTGAATGGTCACGTCGAGCGCTGTGGTCGGTTCGTCGGCGACGATCACGTCAGGATCGAGCAGCAGGGCGATGGCGATGATGATGCGTTGACGCATGCCCCCCGAGAGCTCGTGGGGGTACTGATCCAGACGCCGCTCAGGTGAAGGAATGTAGACCTGGCGCAGCTTGTTGAGCGCGATCTCGCGGGCATCGCGGCTACGGATTCGGCGGTGTGCCTTGAGGCATTCGATCATCTGCTCGCCGATGGTCAACACCGGGTTGAGGGTCATCATCGGGTCCTGGAAGATCATCGAGATCTTGTTGCCGCGGATCTGCTGCAACTGGCGCGGCTTCATCGTGGTCAGTTCGCGGCCATCGAAACGGATGCTACCGTCGGCGATGTAGCCCGGTTTGGCGATCAGGTTGAGGATCGTGAACGCGGCCACCGACTTACCGGCGCCGGACTCACCGACGATGCCCAGGCGCTCGCCGCGATCCAGCGTGAAGCTGACGTCGCGCAACGCCTTGACTTCGCCCTGACGCAGAGCGAAGCGCACATCGAGATTGGAAACTTCGAGTAAAGCCATGCGATCAGCCCTTGTAGAGTCGCGGGTTCATGACGTCGCGCAGCCAGTCGCCGAGCAGATTGATCACCAGCACCAGCACGACCAGCACGCCACCCGGTATCAGTGTGATCCACCAGGAGCCCGACTGCAGATAGTCGAAACCGGACTTGATCAGCGAGCCCAGCGACGGCTGGGTTTCGGGCATGCCCAGGCCAAGGAACGACAGCGCGGCTTCCGAGATGATCGCGTTGGCGATCTGCACGGTGGAAATGACGAAGATCGGCGACAGGGTGTTGGGCAGGATGTGCCGGAACATGATGCGCTTGGCGCGAAACCCCATCACCCGCGCGGCATCGACGTACTCCTTGCTGCGCTCGGCGAGTACCGAGGCACGCACCGTGCGCGCATACTGCGGCCATTCGGCGAGGCCGATGATCAGCACCAGGATGAATACCGCGTATTCACTGTAGATGGCGCCACCGAAGCTGGCCTTGATCACCGCGCCGACGATGATCGCCACCATCAGTGTGGAGAACGACAACTGAATGTCGGCCATGCGCATCAGGAAGGCATCGACGCGTCCGCCCAGGTAACCCGCAAGCAGGCCGAAGGTTACCCCGAGCAGGGCTTGCAGGATCACCGCCCCGAAGCCGATGATCAGCGACACCCGCGCGCCGTAGAGAATCGTCGACAGCAGGTCGCGGCCCTGGGCATCGGTACCCAGCAGATATTGCGGGTCGCTGCCGTCGATCCAGAACGGCGGCAGTTCCGAGTCGAGGATGCGAATCTGCGCCAAGTCGTAGGGGTTCATCGGTGACAGCCAGGGCGCCAGGATCGCGGCCAGAACGAGGGCCACGAAAACGGCGAAACAAACTTGGGCTATCCAGTCGCGCTTGAAGCTGTAGAGCAGGTAGGAACTGCGAAAGCGAGCAAGCCGCGAGGGTGCCTTGGATGAAGTCGAGGCGGTAGTCATGCGGGCTTCCCTGTGAGTTTCACGGTGGGATTGACCAGGCCGTAGATCAGATCGACCAGCGTATTGGTGATCACGAAGATCAAGCCGACGATCATCAGGTAGGTGACGATCAGCGGGATGTCGGAGCGTTCGATGGCGTCGAGGAACATCAGCCCCACGCCCGGCCACTGAAAGACCGTTTCGGTGAGGATGGTGTAGGCAACTAGCGTGCCGATCTGCACTCCGCCCACGGTGATCACCGGCAACATGGTGTTCTTGAGGGCATGCAGGAAGTAGATGCGGCGCATGCTGATCCCCTTGGCCTTGGCGAACTTGACGTACTCTGACTGCAGCACCTCGAGCATTTCGGCACGAATCAGTCGAATGAACAGCGGCAGCATGATCGAGGCCAGCGATATCGCCGGCAACACCAGGTAACTCAGGCCTTCCAGTGAGGCGAAATTGGTGCTCCAGGTACCGAATACGTGGACCACGTCACCGCGTCCGTAGGCGGGCATGCCGCCATCGGTCGACAGTGCGCCGTTGAGCCAGCTGCCCCAGCCGGTATCGACTGGGAATGGGGTGAACTGTACGCCGATGGCGAATATCTGGATCAGCACGATGGCGGTGAGAAACACCGGTATCGAAATACCTACGATCGAGACACCCATGAACAATCGCGACAACGGCGAGCGTGGTTTGATGGCGCTATAGACGCCGATCGGCACCGAGAACAACATGATCAATAGCGTCGTGGCGAACACCAGCTCCAGGGTTGCCGGTAGGTGGCGTAGCACTACCTCAATGGTCGGCTCGCCATAAAAGTAGGAATAGCCGAAGTCGAACTGTGCGGCATTCTTGGCGAAGCGCAGATATTGCACCATGAATGGGTCGTTCAGCCCCAGTTCCTCACGCAGTTCGGCGCGCTCACTCTCGGGTACCGACTGACCGACCATCTGCTGGATGGGGTCGCCGAGGTTGTCCTGGATGGCGAAGCTGATCACGCTGATGATGAACATCACCAGGAAGGCGTGAAACAGCCGCTTGATCAGAAAGGCAATCATGGATTGCGGCCTCCGTTGGCAAGACGAAGGCGCCTGGGCGACCACCGACCGCCAGGACGCGCTTGCTTGGTTTGAAATTCGAAACGACTGACCACTCGCCGGCTCGATACCGGCGAGTGGTAGGTAGGTACGGCTTATTCCGGTTTGACGACCACGTCACCCAGGTAGGGGAAGTTCATGACGTTGAGTACCGGCTCGATCTGAACGTTGGTGTCGGCGGCCCAGGCCAGATCCTGCCAGTGCAGCGGGATGAAGGCGGCATCGTCGTAAAGACCCTTTTCCACCGCCTGGAGCATCTTGGCGCGCTTTTCGCGATCGGTCTCGAGGTTGGCCGCGGCGACCTTCTCATCGAGCGCCGGATTGCAGTAGTTGCCGGCGTTATATTGGCCGGCGCCGGTGTCAGCGTTGGGGCACTCGGTGAGGTACTTGTCTAGTCCTGAAATAGGTTGACACCTATGTCGCGTTAAAGCGCCCGGTGCACGGCATCGGGCGTTTTGTATGTCAGGGCCAGGTGAGGCCGGTCCCGGTTATAGATCTCGACCGATTCGTTGACC
>Ga0209300_1000132_pt1 | contig 47050 bp, 44 predicted proteins | sample Shrwel_input2_RT_FD_187535 | JGI IMG/M metagenome (GOLD analysis project Ga0209300, IMG submission 187535) | Subsurface microbial communities from deep shales in Ohio, USA - Utica-3 well 1 S input2 RT (SPAdes) (version 2) ... | reverse complement strand
CAGCCTCAAGCGGACCATGATTGAACGCTCCCGATACACGGCCCTGCTGGTTGATCATTCAAAGCTTGGCCCTGGCAAACTCGAAAAGGTCTGCAAGCTGGGCGACATACGCCATATTATCTTTGATATTCAGCCCCGCGAGGAACTGGTGAGCGCTATCCAGAGCAGCGGCGTCATGTTGGTGGTGGCAGAATAGATCAACATGGCATGCATCTTTCATGCTCTCCGGACAGCATCCGACTCATGCTCGCCAGAGGGAAGCACCATGTGCAACGAAAACCTGATCAGAACACTGCACGACCACCACCACGGCTGGGACAACTCATTACCGCCGCAAACACACGTGTCTCCGGGACAACAAATTGAGTTTGCCTGCAAGGATTCCGGCAACGGGCACTTCAACCAGCACTCAACGGCCGCGCAGGTCCTGACCATGCCGTTTGACCGGATCAACCCGGTTACCGGGCCCGTTTACGTGGAGGGCGCAGAGCCCGGTGATGTCCTCAAGATCACCATCAACAGCTTTCGCCCATCGGGGTTCGGCTGGACGGCCAACATCCCCGGATTCGGCCTTCTCGCCGATCAATTCAGGGAACCGGCACTCACCACATGGACCTATGACACCGGGCTTCAGCAGGCGGCAGCGTTCGGATCCTGGGCAAGAATTCCCCTCAAGCCTTTTGCCGGAACTATTGGCCTTGCACCGGCCGAGTCCGGGCTGCATTCCGTCGTGCCACCAAGACGGGTGGGCGGAAACCTGGATATTCGGGACCTGAGTGCGGGCGCAACACTGTATTTACCAGTGGAGGTACCCGGCGCCCTGCTCTCTGTCGGGGATACCCATGCGGCACAGGGCGATGGAGAGGTGTGCGGTACCGCGATCGAAACGGCCATGAACGCTGTAATTACTGTGGACCTGATCAAGGACCACCCCATGGCGTATCCCAGCTTTTCCACGCCGGGCTCTGTAACCAGCCACATCGACACCAGGGGTTACGAAGTCACCACGGGCGTCGGCCCGGATTTGCTCCAGGCCGCCAGGGATGCTGTCAGTGGCACAATCGACTGGCTTTGCCGGACCCGAAACATGCCGCCTGAGCAGGCTTACATGCTTTGCTCGGTTTGCGGAGACCTTCGGATCAGCGAAATTGTCGATCGCCCCAACTGGGTGGTCTCTTTCTACTTTCCCCGAATGGTCCTGGACTAACCCTCAGCCTGAACAGCAGGGGCCGGCTCCTTACGGGCACCGGCCTCACTCGGCGACGCCGCACCGATGGCCTGGGCCACCGCTGAGAACAAGGCCTGGAGCGTTGCCGAGGTAGTGTCTTCCGCCAGGGCTGCAGCACTGCAATGCTGCCCATTGGCCGTCAGGCGAATGCAGGCCAGAGCGTTGGCATTGGTGCCCTCACCGAGCGCAAATTCATCATAGGCTTCCACTGCAACAGCCACGCCGAACTGCTTTTTCAGTGCATCTGAAACGGCTTCGACCGCACCCAGGCCACGGCCTTCCAGAGCCACGGGAGCTGCATCGGTACCCATAGATACTTCGGCCTGCACGCCTTCCTCATCCCGGTGCAGATTGTAGGAACGCAACGCCCAATCCTGCGGAACCTTCAGATAACGTTCCTCGAACAGACGGTGAACGGTATCCGAATCGATCTCGCCACCATTGGTTTCCGCCTCACGCTGCACCACTTTGGCGAATTCAATCTGCAACCAGCGCGGCAAAGTGATCCGATAATCACGCTCGAGCACGTAGGCCACCCCGCCCTTGCCGGACTGACTGTTGATGCGCACCACTTCCTCGTAACGGCGCCCCAGATCCGCAGGATCAATGGGCAGATAGGCCACATGCCAGGTTTCACCTTCTTTACGGCGCGCCAGACATTTGCGGATGGCATCCTGGTGGCTGCCGGAGAAGGCCGTAAATACCAGCTCGCCGGCGTACGGGTGCCGGGGATGCGTGGAAATCTCGGTGCAGGCCTCCACCACTTCGGTAATTTCCGCCATACCGGACAGATCCACTTCCGGGTCAACACCCTGGGAGTAGAGGTTCATGGCCATGGTCACCAGATCCATATTGCCGGTGCGCTCGCCGTTGCCCATAAGAGTGCCTTCGATGCGATCGGCACCGGCCATCACTCCAAGCTCGGCGGCCGCCACCGCGCAGCCCCGGTCATTATGGGTGTGCAGGCTGATGCGGATGTTATCCCGGTAGCGGATGTTGTCGCAGATCCACTCCACCTGGTCGGCGAAGACATTGGGCATGGCCATTTCGACGGTGGCCGGCAGGTTAATGATCACCTTCTGGCCCTGGTCCGGGCGCCAGACATCGTTCACCGCATCAATCACTTCCGCGGCAAAATCCAGCTCGGTGCCGGTAAAGCTCTCCGGGGAATACTGGAAGGTCCAATCGGTATCCGGGTATTGCGCGGCCAAGTCCTGAACCACTTTTGCCCCATCGATGGCGATATCGCGAATACCGGCCCGGTCCAGACCAAACACCTGTTCGCGCTGCACTGTAGAGGTTGAGTTATATACGTGCACGATGGCCTGCCTGGCACCAGCCAATGCCTCATACGTGCGCTCAATCAAAGCGGGCCGGGCCTGGGTGAGCACCTGGATTTTCACGTCTTCGGGAATCCGGTTCTCTTCGATCAGCTTGCGGCAGAAATCAAAATCCGGCTGGCTCGCCGCCGGGAAACCAATTTCAATTTCCTTGAATCCGAGTTTGACCAACAAATCGAACAGCCGCTGCTTCTGCGCCACCGTCATTGGTTTGACCAGAGCCTGGTTGCCATCGCGCAGATCCACGGCACACCAGGTCGGCGCCTTGTCGATAACCTGGTCCGGCCAGCGACGATCTTTCTTGCCAACCGGTTTAAAGGCAACGTATTTGCGATGATCAAAGGCCATGTCGGACTTCCTTTTGTTGGTCTATGTGTTACTGATCATAGTAACGCGCCCGGCGCGCTATTTGTTTGCTATTTTTCCACGCCACAGATATTTTTAGATACAATATTGCTACGATTAAACAAATTGAGGCAAAACATGGCGGGTAACGACAACCAGCTGATAAAGATCGACAGAACAGACCGGAAAATTCTGGAATCCCTGCAACAGGATGGCTCACTGACCAACCAGCAACTGGCCGAGCGGGTGGGCCTCTCGCCCTCCCCCTGTCTGCGCCGGGTCCGGGCACTGGAGGAGGCCGGCATTATCGTCAGGACCGTAACCGTTCTCGACCACAAGAAACTCGGCCTGTCCCTGACTGCCATCATCCTGATCGGCATGGACCGCCACACACCTGAACGCTTCTCGGCGTTCGAAGAGCAGATCTCTGAGTATCCAGAAGTACAGGAGTGCTATCTCATTACCGGCCAGAGTGCCGATTACATGCTGAAAGTGGTGGTGCCGGACATGGACCACTACCACCAGTTCCTGCTCAACCACATTACCCGCATCCCCGGCGTCAGCGGGGTGCATTCAAGCTTCGTACTGCGCCGGGTGCTGGACAGCACCGCTCTGCCCCTGGGCTATCTGTCCTGACTGGCGCCGGCTCTGTGGCTGTACCTGGCGGGGCTGGCTCCGTACAATAAGCAGCAATTCTTTATTCCACCCCTCTATTGTTCAGGAAAGCGGAAAACACCATGCGAGCAAGCCGTTATCTGATTGCCACCCAGAAAGAGACCCCTGCCGACGCGGAGATTATCAGCCATCAGTTGATGCTGCGTGCCGGCATGATCCGCAAGCTGGCCGCCGGCCTCTATACCTGGCTGCCCATGGGCCTGCGTACCCTGCGCAAGGTCGAGCGGATTGTTCGCGAGGAAATGGACAAGAGCGGTGCCCAGGAAGTGCTGATGCCGGCCATCCAACCCGCCGAACTCTGGCAGGAATCAGGTCGCTGGGAACAATACGGTGGCGAACTGCTGCGCCTGAATGACCGCCACGGCCGGGACTTCTGTTACGGCCCGACTCACGAAGAAGTCATTACCGACCTGATCCGCAACGAGCTGAAAAGCTACAAGGAACTGCCGGCCAACTTCTACCAGATCCAGACCAAATTCCGCGATGAGCGCCGCCCCCGTTTTGGTGTCATGCGCTCCCGGGAATTCATCATGAAAGACGCCTATTCGTTCCATATTGACCGGGATTCACTGGACGAAACCTATCAGGTAATGCACCAGACCTACTGCAACATCTTTGATCGCCTGGGGCTGAACTATCGCCCGGTACAGGCTGACTCCGGTGCCATTGGCGGTAGCGCTTCCCACGAATTCCACGTGCTGGCATCCTCGGGTGAAGACGACATCGTGTTCTCTACAGACAGCGATTATGCCGCCAATATCGAAAAGGCTGAAGCGGTCGCCCCGGCCGGAGACCGCCCGGCACCGTCACAGGATATGACCGAAGTTCACACGCCCGGCCAGAAAACCATCGATGCAGTCGCAGAATTCCTCGGCCTGCCCGCCGAAAACAGCGTCAAAACCCTGCTGGTACTGGGCGAAGCTGATGAGAACGGGGTTTCCGGTCTGGTGGCGCTGATCCTGCGTGGCGACCACAGCCTGAACGAAATCAAGGCAGAAAAGCTGGACGGCATTGCCGAACCGCTGACCATGGCTACCGACGAAGAAATCGAAAAAGCCATTGGCTGCAAGCCTGGCTCTATTGGCCCGGTCAACCTGCCGGTTCCGGTCATTGTCGACCGCAGTGCCGCTCACCTCGCGGATTTCGTCTGCGGCGCCAACAAGGATGACTATCACCTGACCGGCGTAAACTGGGAGCGGGATGTGGCCATCAACCGCATCGAAGACCTGCGCGATGTCGTGGAAGGCGACGCCAGCCCCGATGGCAAAGGCACCCTGGAAATTCGCCGGGGCATTGAAGTGGGCCATATCTTCAAGCTGGGCAACAAGTACAGCCAGGCGATGAATGCCACGGTGCTGGATGAGAACGGCAAAGCCGTCACTCTGGAAATGGGCTGCTACGGAATTGGCGTATCGCGCATTGTGGCTGCATCTATTGAGCAGAACCATGACAGCAAGGGCATCATCTGGCCAGACGCCATTGCGCCTTTCGAAGTGGCGATTGTCACCCTCAACGGGCACAAGTCACCTGCCGTGGCCGAGGCTGGCGAAAAGCTCTATGCACAACTGCGACAGGCTGGCTACGACGTGCTGCTGGACGACCGCAAGGAGCGGCCAGGCGTGAAGTTTGCCGATATGGAGCTGATGGGCCTTCCGCATCGCTTTGTGGTGTCTGATCGGGGCCTGGAAGCCGGCACCCTGGAATACAAGGGTCGTCGTGATGAAGACAAGCAGGACATTCCGCTGGAGGAAGCACTGGCATTTCTGGTGAAGGCTTCTCCGAAAAGCGGCCTGTAATCAGTAAGATTCAAACCATCCCGGACGACAGTCCGGGGTGACCATTCATCCATTAAAATCAGTTCGAAGTTCCGATAATACCTGGCTCTATCTCCAGCGCCACTCCGAACTTCTCCAGTACCGAAGCCCGAACCTCTTCGGCCAGCGCCAAAACGTCGCACCCGGAACCGCCGGAATGGTTGATCAACACCAGTGCCTGTCGGTCGTGCACACCTACCGTCTCATTGCGGAATCCTTTCCAGCCGGCCTGATCAATCAGCCAGGCGGCGGCCAGCTTTACGCCGTTCTCGACGGTATAGGAAACAATGTCCGGGAAACGCCTCTGGAGTTTTTCGTAATCACCGGGACTGACCACCGGGTTCTTGAAAAAACTGCCGGCGTTGGGCAGTGAGGCGGGATCCGGCAGCTTTTGCTGTCGTACAGCCATCACCGCATGGGCGACATCCAGCGGGGTCAGTTTGCAGGCCTCAATATCACTCAGCCATTCCTGCAAATCACGATACCCAAGGCGAAACGGTGCAGAACGCGAGAGACGTAACCGGATTTCCAGAATGATGTAACGCCCCGGCTCCCGCTTGAAACGGCTGTCGCGATAACCAAAGTTGCACTGTTCGGCGGTCAGAACAACTCTCTGACCATTCGCGCGGTCCTGCGCCGTAACCGACTCCAGCGTGTCACATAACTCGACGCCGTAAGCGCCAATGTTCTGCACCGGTGCAGCCCCAGCGGTACCCGGTATCAACGCCAGGTTTTCAATACCCCGATAGCCTTCACCGGCCGCAAACAGCACCGCTTCATGCCAGTTTTCACCAGCCTGAAGCACCAGTATTGCCTCGTCGTCATTGACCGGCTCAAGCACTCTGCCCCGCATGGCTATATGCAGCACCAGCCCCGGGTAATCGCCAACAAACACCAGATTGCTGCCGCCGCCAAGCAGTTGGGGCCGCAGGCCGTTTTCATCCGCCCAGTTCAGTGCCGGCTCCAGCTCATCAACCGAGTGGACCTCCACCAGATAGCGGGCCTTTGCGCTCACCGCCAGGGTGTTCAGATCAGCCAGATCCGCCTGTTCACGAAGAGGAAACGCTGGCTTCAACCCAATCGCTCCCGGATATCATTGAGCAGGCCTTCACTGGCCTCCTCGATCAAATCAAGCACATGCTCGAAGCCGTTTTCACCGCCATAGTAAGGATCCGGCACTTCCGCAACACCGGAACGGCCAAACTCCAGAAACAGCCGCGGTTCGGTACCGCCATTCTGATGCCACATATCACGGACATCGGCCAGGTTAGAGCGGTCCATCGTCAGCACATAATCGAATCGGTCCAGATCTTCGGGCCGAATCTTGCGGGCGCGCAGCCTACTGATATCGATGCCACGGCGGGACGCGGCTGCCATGGCACGGCTGTCTGGCTGTTTGCCGATATGCCAGCTGCCGGTACCACAGGAATCAATCGTCAGGGCGTCCAGCAGCCCCTCTCTCTCGGCCACTTTCCGAAACACACCCTCGGCACTCGGAGAACGGCAAATATTGCCAAGGCAGACAAAAAGCACACTGACAGTAGCATCAGGCATAGCGTCCTCCCGGTTCCATCAGCGCCCGCACCCGGGCCAGGTCTTCTTCGGTGTCAACGCCGGCAGGCGGCGGCCGGTCGGCAATATCCACGTGAATAAGCGCACCGTTGTAAAGCGCCCGCAGCTGCTCCAGCGATTCAACTCGCTCTGTCGGAGCCGGAGCCCAACTGACAAACTCGCGCAACACACTGGCTCGGTAGCCGTAAATACCAATGTGCCGGAAATAGCCAATGTTGTCTGGCAGGTCCAGTTCATCCGGGCGCCCCCCGGCCGGCCAGAAATCCCTGGCCCAGGGAATCGGCGCGCGGCTGAAGTAGTGCGCCATACCGCGAGCATCAAACACCACTTTCACCACATTCGGGTTAAACACCTGGTGCACATCGTGAAGACGCTCACACAGGGTGGCGATGGAGGCTTCCGGGTACTGTTCAAGGTTATCGGCCACCTGGTTAATCAGCGCTGGTGGTATCAACGGCTCGTCGCCCTGCACGTTGACCACCCGATGGTCTGAATCGAGCCCGAGCTTGCGCGCCACTTCTTCGAGTCGATCGGTGCCGCTGGCGTGAGTAGGCGACGTTAATACAACTTCCGCACCAAAATCCCGGCAGGCCTCTTCAATGCGAGGGTCATCGGTAGCCACCACCACTCGCTCGGCACGGCTCTCACCGGCCCGTTCGCAAACGTGCTGTATCATCGGCTTACCGGCAATATCTGCCAGTGGCTTGCCCGGTAAGCGGCTGGAGGCAAAACGGGCGGGTATTACAACCGTAAACGACATACTTTATACCTGTTACCGGTCAGTGTTTATCAAGGCGTTCGTCGGTGGTCAGAGTGCGCGCCTCACTCGCCAGCATAACCGGAATGCCCTCGCGGATCGGAAAAGCCATGGCATCCTGGTAGCAGATCAGTTCGGTACGGGCATCATTGAGCTTGAGCTCGCCCTTACATACCGGGCAAGCGAGCATGGCCAACAGTTTTTTATCCATGTCTGGGTCTCTCTGTGTCTTGATGCGCTAATCGTTCGGAACAGGCCGTTAACCGTTCCAGGAAATGCTGTTCAAAAGGTTCCGACAAGCTGGCCTCTACCGTCAACATCCAGGCGTTATCCGGCGCAAAGCCCCGGCATTTGACGGCGTCTTTGGCGGTCATTACCAACCATTCACCAACATGAAAGCCGAGATCTTCGGGACGGAAATGATGATGATCGGGGAAAGGCTTCTCCGTCACTCTGGCACCCAGGCCACGCAAGGTGTCGAAAAACCGGGAAGGATTGCCAATACCGGCCACAGCCCGAACGCCACGGTTATCCAGTGCTTCAGGAGGCAGTGTATCGCCGGAATTGATATTCACCAATGAAGAGGGCTTGAGCGCCATGGCGTGGATATCCGGGTGCTCAATCCCGGCATAGGCTGCAATCTGTTCGCCATCCGCAGGGAATGGCTCACCATTGAGAATCACAAAATCGACACTGGCCAGCCGGCTCACCGGTTCACGCAACGGGCCCACCGGGATCAGCTCCCCATTGCCAATGCCGCGGCGAGCATCAAACACCGCCAGTTCAATGTCTCTGGGCAAGCGGTAATGCTGAAGGCCGTCGTCACAAATCAGCACATCACCCAATTGCTGCGCAATGGCATACCCGGCTGCGCGGGAGCGCTCCGGGTCGACGACAACCGGACACCCGGTCGCCCGCGCCAGCATCAATGGCTCATCGCCACACACCGTTGGCAGCGTGGTTTCGGTAACCACCAGTGGGTATTCATCACTTTTGCCACCATAACCGCGGCTGAGAATCACCGGCCGCCAGCCCCGCTCTCGCATCAGCTGGACCAACCGGGCGGTTAACGGCGATTTTCCCGTACCACCAGCGGTAATATTACCCACGACCACAACCGGCACTGACAGCGCCTGACGGGGCGAGCCCAGGGCTTTCTTTCGCCGGGAACCCGATACCGCCTGGTACAGCCACGAAAGCGGCACCAGCGGGGCCAGCGGCCGCCCCCGCCCGTACCAGAGCTTATCGATCAGGTCGTAACTCATGAATGCTCACTAAACTGGATCTGGTGCAACTGGGCATACGCACCGTCCTGCGCCAGTAATTCATTGTGTGTTCCGGATTCCACAATCCGCCCGTTATCCATAACCAGAATCCGGTCTGCTTTCTCAATGGTCGACAGGCGGTGGGCAATAACCAGCGTCGTGCGGCCCTCCATCACGGTTTCCAGCGCTTCCTGAATATGGCGCTCAGACTCGGTATCCAGGGCCGAGGTTGCCTCATCCAGAACGAGCACTGGCGCGTCTTTCAGGATCGCCCTGGCAATCGCCAACCGCTGGCGCTGACCACCCGAAAGCATCAATCCATTATCGCCGATCAGGGTGTCCATTCCGTCCGGCATCCGGTCAATAAACTCGGACGCATGGGCTTTGTCCGCCGCTTCCCGGATTTCTTCATGGGTGCAATGGCGCAATGCCCCGTAAGCAATGTTGGCGCCGATGGTGTCGTTGAACAACACCACGTTCTGATTGACCAGAGCCACCTGTGCTCTCAACGCCCTTAATGAAAAATCCTTCAGGGAATGACCATCTATACGGATGTCTCCCCCGGTGTAGTCATAAAATCTTGGCAGCAGACTGACCATGGTCGACTTGCCACTGCCCGAGCGACCGACCAACGCAACGCTCTGCCCGGCGGGAATGTCGAGGGTTATGTCGTCAAGCACGTTATCGAGCTGACCGCGATAACGGAACGACATCCTATCAAACTCGATATGGCCTTCGACCCGATCGGGAGCATAGGTTCCAAGGTCCTGTTCGGGTGGCTCATCCATGGTTTCAAAGACATCGTAAGCAGCGGCCAGCCCCTTCTGTATTTTGGAGTGTACGGAAGTGACCTGCCGGATTGGTTTTGCCATGGTGGTTGCGGCGGTAATAAACGCGATCAATTGCCCTGTCGACATCTCGCCCCGAATCTCGGGTGACAGCATGGTCCAGACCAGGGCTGCAATGGCAACGGCAACCAGCAACTGAATCACCGGCACACTGATCGCCTGGGTGGACGCCATCTTCAGGCTTTGTTTGAGATTACGGCCACTGACCGCACGAAAACGCTCACGTTCGTAATCTTCCCCGCCAAAGGTCCTGACCACCCGGTAACCACTGATGGATTCAGACGCCACATGGGTAATATCCCCCATGGAGCCCTGGATACGCTGACTGATCCGGCGGAATCGCTTGCTGGCGTAGTTCACCACCAGCCCGATCAGCGGACCTACGGTCATGAATACGAGGGTGAGCTTCCAGTTGGTGTAGATCATGAACCCCAGCAGCCCGACAATGGTCAGGCCTTCTCGCAGGGTGATGGTGACGGCATTGGTCGTCGCTTCCGCCACCTGCTCAACATTGAAAGTAAGTTTGGAGACCAGCCGGCCGGTGGCGTTGTCGTCAAAATAGCGGGATGGCAGAGTCATCAGCCGGTCAAATACATCGTTTCGCAGGGCGTTGATCACGTTACGGCCCACGTAACTGATGAAGTACTGACTGAAAAAAGTGCCCACACCCCGCAGCGCAAACACCCCGACAATCAGGCCAGTGAGCAGAATCCGGTTTTGAGCCGTAGGGTTCTCGATGGCAGCGATGACATACTCCATGGCGGCGGCCATGCCGGTAGACGCACCGGCATAGATAACATTGCCCACCACCGCCAGGGAAAACGCCAGCCAGAAAGGTTTCACGTACCGCAGCAAGCGTTTGTAGGTGGACCAGCCGCTGGCTGGCGGAGCCTTTAGCGACTCCGGCCTTGCATTCATCACGGGCTTTCAGCCTCCCGCTCGGTGGTTATACTCAGTTTCGCAAACCCCAGGCGGCCGGCCACATCCATCGCTCTGACCACATATTCATGGGGTGTGCGGGCGTCAGCGGTGATAATGAAAGGCAGATCAGTCTCGCCCTCTGCCAGCTCTCGCACACCCCGCTGCAGGGTTTCACGGCGATTGTTGACCAGCGTCCTGTCGTTCAGGATGTACTGGCCTTCGGCGTTGATCACCACATCAATCTGCCGCACTTCCGAAGGCGACACAGGCTCGCCGCTGGCCTCCGGCAGCTCTACCTGCAGATGACTCTCCCTGGTAAAGGTGGTGGACACCATGAAAAAAATCAGCAGCAGGAAAACCACGTCAATCAGGGGTGTCAGGTCTACCCCGACTTCCTTGCTTCTCTGGCGTTTGAACTTCACGACGCTCAGGCTCCTTCCACGTCGATTTCGCGGTCACCATGGACCACTTCCACCAACTTGATGGCTTCCTGTTCCATATTGACCACGAGTTCATCCACCCGCCGGATAAAATAGCGATGTGCAATCAGGGCCGGAATGGCAACGCTCAGACCAGCAGCGGTGGTAATCAGTGCCTCGGAAATACCACCGGCCAGATTGCCGGCATTACCCACGCCCGCCAACTGGATCTCAGCAAATACCTTGATCATGCCGATAACGGTACCCAGCAGACCCAGCAACGGTGTAATCGTGGCAATGGTACCCAAGGGATTCAGAAAGCGCTCGAGCTGATGGATCACCTGGCTGGCTTCCTGCTCGATGCTTTCCTTCATGACTTCCCGGCCATGCTTGGCATTCATCAGGCCACCGGCAAGCACCCGCCCCAGAGGCGACGAGGCCTGGAGTGCTTTCAGCTTCTTGCTGTTGAGTTCCTTCTTTTTGATCCAGCGCCAGAGTTCATTCACCGACTGCGGCGGTGCAACCCGTGACGCCCGTAAAGACCAGAATCGTTCCAGAATAATGGCCAGAGCCAGAACGGAACAGGCAACAATGGGCACCATCAGGATGCCACCAGCTTTCAAAAGCTCGAACACGCTTGATCTCCCTGATTAATAACGAGCGGGCGCTACTTTAGCATAGCTGTCACACCACGCCACACCCGGAACATCACGGGATCAGACATTGATCACGGGCCAGCCCCGCCCTGCTGACCCAGAATGGCGCAGAATACCGGCTCTCACGGATTTCAGGACCACTTTCCGTGAAAACAATGGTTATTTCTCCGGAACAGGCGGTATTCAATGCCCGCGCCCCGGCCTGCCGGTAACGCCGGGTTACATCCGGGTGAGGATGACCGTAGCGGTGCTGGTAACCGGCGGTGTAGATCACATGGTCCGGAGACATCGCACTGACCCAGGAGGCCGAAGAAGAGGTTTTGCTGCCGTGATGCGGCGCCACGACAATGCGCCGCCCATTGCTCACCGGCAGCCCTTGATGCACATTGCCAGCCAGCATCTGGCGCTCTGCTTCTCGCGTGATGTCGCCGGTCAGCCAGAGATCACTGCCCGAGCCCGGGTGATAAATCCGCAATACGCAAGAGGCGGCATTGCCCGAAACCGCGGTGGACGAACGCCAGAATCCAAGCCTGAGCCCCGCCCAGTCATAGATGCCCTCCGGACAGGACCGGACGGGCACCGATTGCTCGTCACCCACCTTGCCAGCCACGGCTTCCACTTCGCCGCTGAGAAGTTCACCCACGTCCAGCTCCGCCAACAACAGGGACAGGCCACCGGCATGGTCACTGTCGCCATGACTGATAACCAGTTTATCAATGCGATGCACATCCCTGGCCTTCAAACCGGGTATCAATACCGACTCCGCCGCCGAAAAAACGCCCTCAATACCCGGCCCGGTATCATAAATCAGCGCCCGGTTTTCAGCCCGAACCAATACCGACAGGCCTTGCCCCACGTCCCAGATAACCACTTCAGGTGTATTCACCGTTGAATTAACCGGCTCCGGCCGGGCGAAGAACATCAGACCCGCCCACACCACCACAACTGAAGCCGCAACAGCACGAAACCGGGGCTCCGGAAACCGGAGCACCAGAAGCACACAAACCGCCAGCAGGACAATGGCCAACCATGGCAAATCAGGGGATGGTGGCAGGGATAATGATTGCACGTACTGCAACCAGAACCACAACACACCGAGCACCTGATCAAAGGCAAAGGTCACCAGCTCAACAACGGCGCCACCAAAAAGAACGATCAGAAGAGCACCACTGAACAGAACCGGCATCACCACCAGCGACAACCAGGGAATGGCGACAACATTGGCAATCAACCCCGCCAGGGGCTGCTGCTGGCCCAACTCGGCCAGTATTGGCCACAAGCCGGCGAAAATCGCCAACTGGGCAATAACCAGACCTTTCAGCCAGCCCGGTGAGCCTACCCGGCCCACAAAGGCGATCAGCAGCACGGCGACGGCACCGAATGACAGCCAGAAGCCCTGATCCAGCGGCGCAAACGGGTCTGTCACCAGCACCAGGGCCAGAGAAATCAGGTAGGGTCGCCACGGACTGGTTTCCTGCGCCAGCAATAAATACCAGCCACCGACAACCACCATGATCAAGGCCCTGCGGGTTGGCACGCCGAAGCCAGCCAACAGGGCATAAAGAAAGCAACAGGCAACCACCAGCAAAAATACCAGAACCCGAATCTGCCGCTCCCGCATTCTTGTCACCGGCACCAGCAATAACACTTTCCGTCCGACCACGCCGGCCGCCACCGCCAGCAACCCCAGATGCAGGCCCGAAATCGCCACCAGATGAATGGTGCCGGTGGCTTTGAGCGTCTGCCAGTGATCGTCATCCAGGTAGTTCCGGTTGCCAATCAGTAGCGAAGAGATCAAGGGGTAGAAATCCGCATCCCTGAATTGCTGATGGACAGCCTCCGCCACCCGCTGGTACCAGCCGTGATAGCGACAGGCCAGACCACAGGGCAGGCCCGGTTCTGCTGCAACCGAGCGGATACTGCCGGTGGCGCGTATACCGTGGCGGAAAAGCCAGTCTTCATAACGAAAACCGGCGCTATTGAGATTGCCATGGGGCCGCTTCAACACCACCTGAAGCCTGAGCCGGTGTTCAGGCAGTAACTCTCCCTCCCGTCCGTACCAGGCCAGCCTGAGTTTTTCGGGCCGGGGCCCGCGCCAACCGGAAACACCAGGCGGAAAATCGTGCCACTGATGTACGCAAAAATTGAAACGCAGGCTGTCAAAACTGCCGGATTGAGGCAAACTGCAAACGTGACCGGAAACCGTCAACACCTCGCCCTGAAGTGATTCGCTGACACGCTGGTCAAGACGGCCGACCGAATGCCAGGTCGCCCAGAACAGGCCAGTCAGCAAACAACAAAGAAAAGCGGGAATGATCCGGCGTCCAGAATGGCGGACACGATACCACCAGAACCCCGTCGCCAGTGCCCCGAGAGGAAACAACCAGATACAGGCTGGCCACAGCGTCAACCGATACAGTAAGATTACCCCACAGCTGAATGCAATGAGGCCCGCGTTACTCATTGCCCGTAATCCGGGCAGCCAGGTGAGGCCAATGAGTCGGGACATTCCTTGTCCTCCGTTGTTGTAACATGCCGGTCTATCAGATTACCGGTTATCATCCTGAACCAGAGCACAGGCCGGACTTCCAATGCCGAAGAAGTTCATGAAGCGGTATTTGCCTACTCCGGAGAAAGTGCGGTCGATCCGGTCACTGCATTTTCTCGGAGATGTCCTTCATGAACCCAACCTGTGGCACATCAATCGACATTGCGTAGCCAGAGCTTTCCTGGTTGGCGTCTGGTTTACCTTCATCCCCATGCCTTTCCAGATGATAGCGGCGGCCCTGTGTGCTATCTGGTTCAACGCCAATCTGCCACTTTCGGTCGCACTGGTGTGGATCAGCAACCCGCTGACCATGCCACCAATTTTTTACTTCAACTATAAAATTGGCGCCTGGATACTCGACCGCCCCTTGCTGGCCTTTGAGTTCGATATCTCCCGGGAATGGCTCGGCAACCGCCTTATCGACATCGGCATCCCTCTGTACCTCGGCTCTCTGGTCATTGCCACGGCTGCCGCCTGTCTGGCCTATCTGATTATCCAGTACCTCTGGCGCCGGAAAATCCGCTCTGACTGGCGCCTGCGCCGACTGGAAAAGGCGAAACAGGCGCAACCAGGCAGTCACGCCTCCTGAAGCAGCCGCCCCTGTTCAAGTCGCAATACCCGGCCCAGACTCCGGGCCATGGTCATATCGTGGGTCACCATAATAAACGCCGTACCGGACTGATCACGCAGATCCTCGATCAACTCACGGATGCCTTCGCCGGTCTGCTCATCCAGGTTGCCTGTGGGCTCATCCATCAGCACACACTGGGGCTCATTAACCAGAGCCCGGGCGATAGCCACCCTTTGGCGCTCCCCACCTGACAATTCACCGGGTTTATGCTCCAGACGTTCCGCCAGCCCTACCCTGCCCAGCAGAATTTCCGCCTTTCTGCGGGCCTCCGCGGGCTTCTGCCCGGCCAGCGCGCAGGGCATCATCACATTCTCCAGCGCTGAAAATTCCGGCAGCAGATGATGGAACTGATACACAAATCCCAGGTTTCGACTGCGGAATTTGGCCCGTCCAGCTTCGGATAAACGGTGGATATCCTGACCGCAGATATTGATATGCCCGGACGAAGGACGATCCAACCCGCCCAGGAGATTGAGAAGCGTGGTTTTGCCAGCGCCACTACTGCCAACAATGGCTACCGTCTCGCCCGGTTGCAACTGCATGGAAATGTCGGAGAAAATCGTGAGCTTCTCCGGGCCTTCACTGTAAGTGCGAGTAACCTCACGACAATCAATAACCGGAGTGACACTTCCCGCTTTCTGATAATCACTCATAACGCAATGCCTCCACCGGTTCGATCCGGGATGCCCGCCAGGCCGGATAAATAGTAGCCAACAGACTCATGGCCAGCCCGGCACCGCTAATAATAAACACGTCGTTCCACCGCAACTGCGACGGCAGGTAGCTGATGAAATACACATCGGCACTGAGGAACTGATGCCCCATGATGCTTTCGACCCAGGCAATCACATCGGCGATGTACCACGCCCCCAGAATCCCCAGCGTGGTACCAACCAGTGTGCCGAATACGCCGATCACAGCCCCCTGAACAATGAAGATGCGCAGGATCTTCCCGGGAGTTGCGCCCATGGTCCTCAGGATTGCAATATCAGCGGTCTTGTCAGTAACAACCATCACCAGCGTGGACACAATATTGAAGGCGGCCACCGCAACGATAAACATCAGCAACAGACCGATCATCGTCTTCTCCATGCGAATGGCCTGGAACAGGTTGCCGTGGGTACGAGTCCAGTCAGAGACGTAGTAACGCCCGTCAAGTGATCTGGCCACTTCATTAGCGACGGAAGGAGCGGCAAACAGATCATCCACCAGCAGACGGACACCCTCCGCACGACCGCCTGTGCGCATCAGGCGAGCGGCGTCGTCCATGTGCACCAGGGCGTAGTTGCCGTCAAGTTCGGCCCCGACGCTGAAGATACCCTTTACAGTGAATCGTTTGAGTCGCGGCAAAACACCGGCCGGCGTTACCGACGCTTCCGGCAGCACAACCGTCAGCCGGTCACCCAGTCCCAGGTTGAGACTGTTGGCCATCAGACGACCGATGATAATGCCGAACTCGCCGGATTTAAGCTCACCCAGCGAACCCTGCACAAAGTGATTTTCTATGATGGAAACGGAAGCTTCCTCTTCCGGCAAAACACCAGTGAGCATTACCCCCCGGACATTGCCACCGCCGGTAACCATGCCCTGACCCTGGATAAACGGCGCCGCCGCCTCAACCCTGGGGTGGTTCTGCACCAGCTGATCGATACGTTGCCAGTCCTCCAGGGGGCCATTGGCACCCTGTATTGTCGCGTGCGGTACCATGCCAAGAATGCGCTGCTTCAGCTCACGATCAAAGCCGTTCATTACCGACAACACAGTGATCAGCACAGCCACACCGAGCATCAGCCCGATCATGGAAGTCAGCGAAATAAAGGAAATAAAATGATTGCGCCGTTTGGCCGCTGTGTACCGCAAGCCGATGTATAACGATAAGGGTCTGAACATAAGGAGAGGTGCCTGTTACTACCTTCGGGTCTGTAATGTCTGGAAACTGCTAGACTGTGTCAGGTAAAAACCAGCCAATCGGAGACAGGATGCCAGGCACACACGAAAATGCCCCGACTACCCATGAGCCCGGTGATCGCCGGGAGTTTTACCGGATAGATGACCATATTGGTCTGGAAATCCGCTGGCTCGAGACTGACCAGGCCACGGATACCGATCCGTTCATCGATTCACCACTGGAATCTCTGAAAGCCGAGTTCCGCCGACTGGATCAGGACGTTAAAAGCCACCTGGCCACTCTGGCTGAACGCGACCGGTCACTGGCAGGACTGATCAAATCCCTGAACAGCAAGCTCGACACGCTGGCGCGCATTATCGCCTTTGAGCAAAATCCGTTGCAACCGGAAGACTGGCAGGACGTAACCCTCAGCGAAGGAGGTCTGTCGTTTTCCAGCGCCCCGGATGCCTGGAAAAAAGGCGACCGAATGGCCGTGAGAATGACCCTGCCGCCGGAACTCTATCAGCCCCGGGCCGAGGCAGAGGTTTATGACGTTCACCCCGAAGACCACGGCAACGCCCGTGTTCACACCACTTTCGTCCATATTAACGACAGTGATCGCCAGCAAATTGCCCGGCATGTGATGCGGTGGCAAATACGGCAGCGACAAAAAGAGTAAACTCCGAAAAAACCCTGACTTTTGTCTGCATTTGCGGGATATTACGTTTCAGTCATGTCCCGCTGATTTCTGTAAACACCCGGTATTGATGGAGCATACCATGAACAAAACCCGAAGCCGGCTCACCACCCTGGTCCTCGCTCTTGCATTGGGCGCAGGCGCCACAATCGCGGCTAACGCCGAGCAGGTTACTATTCCGGTTGGCAGCCAGGCCGAACGAAGCCAAGCCCGCCTTCCGGTGAACGGGATGAACGAGAGCACCGTTGAAGATCGCTGGGGTGCTCCCCAGAAGGTTGTCGAGCCGGTCGGCCAGCCTCCCATCAGTCAGTGGCACTATCAGGAGTTCGTCGTCTATTTCGAGAACAACCGGGTACTGCATACCGTCATGAAGCGAGACCGGTAATTCCAGCCAGACCGGAAACTCATTTTCTTGCCAGATCACCTGACGTTGTCACGGCGGTCAGATAGAATGGCCGCTTTTGGATATCAGGGGGCAGAACGAGTGACTTCCAGACCAATATTGCCCGCCGAGTGGGCACCCCAGAGCGCCGTCATGTTGACCTGGCCGCACCCAGGTACCGACTGGGCCAGCATGATGAACGAAGTCGAGCCGGTGTTTCTGGAAATTGCCAAAAGCGTCCTTCGCTTCGAAAATGTACTGATCACCTGCGAATTTGTCGCTCGCCTGCAAAAGCTCGGGGAGCAGCTCAATGCCTGGGCGCAAGCCAACGAGCTTCCCGGCCGCGTTGTCACGGTACCGGCACCGGCGGACGACACCTGGGCACGAGATCACGGCCCGATTACCGTTGCGACCGACGACGGCTTCTCTGTGCTCAACTTCCGGTTCAATGCCTGGGGGAATAAATTCTCCTGGGAAAAGGACAATGCCCTGAACCAGCACCTCAACGGCGCCGGTGTATTCGGAAATCACCGGATGCAAACCGTGGATCTGGTACTGGAAGGCGGGTCTGTCGAATCTGATGGAGAAGGCACTGTGCTGACCACCAGCGAATGCCTGTTGACCCCATCCCGAAATCCGAGCATGGACAGAACCGCTCTTGAGCAGAAACTTTCTGAGCACCTCGGTGCCGAACGGGTGCTCTGGCTGAATCATGGCTACCTGGCCGGAGATGACACCGACAGCCATGTCGACACCCTGGCCCGCTTCTGTGCTCCCGACCACATCTGTTATATCGCCTGCCCGGACGAAACTGACGAGCACTACGATGCCCTGCAAGCCATGCGCGAAGAGCTGCAGGAATTCCGTTGTATGGACGGCACTCCCTACAAACTGACACCGTTGCCCTGGCCCGAGGCCCTGTATGGTGAAGACGGTGAGCGCCTGCCGGCGACTTACGCCAACTTCCTGATCATTAACGGCGCCGTTCTGTTGCCGGTCTACCAGGTTCCCCAGGATGATGAAGCCATCCGGGTATTGACTGACATTTTCCCGGATCGTGAAATCATCCCGATCAACTGCCGGCCTCTGGTTCACCAGCACGGCAGTCTGCACTGCGTCACCATGCAGATTCCCGAAGGAGTGCTCAAGGTATGACCCGGGCCGCAGTAGCCGACCGCTTGCAAATCGCAGCCATCCAGCAGACGTGCAGCGATGACAAGGAAACCAGCCGAGCCACTTCCGAGCACCTGATCCGCGAAGCGGCTGAGGGCGGCGCGCAACTTGTTGTGCTGCAGGAACTTCACGCCACCCTGTATTTCTGCCAGACCGAAGACACCGCCGTGTTCGAACTGGCCGAATCGATTCCGGGCCCGACCAGCAACTGGCTATCCGGACTGGCGAAAGAACTGAACATCGTCCTGGTTGGCTCTGTTTTTGAGCGCCGCATGAACGGCGTGTATCACAACACCGCCGTGGTCTTCGATACCGACGGCAGCCTGGCCGGACTCTATCGGAAAATGCACATCCCCGATGACCCCGGCTTCTACGAGAAATTCTATTTCACCCCCGGGGATGCCTGGTTCAACAGCGGGGAAAACGGCTTCACCCCCATCGATACGTCCGTCGGCAGACTGGGCGTCCTGGTTTGCTGGGATCAGTGGTACCCCGAAGCGGCCCGCCTCATGGCCCTGGCCGGCGCCGAAGTTCTGATCTACCCCACTGCTATCGGCTGGGACATCACCGATGACCCGGAAGAACAGGCCCGGCAACTGGAAGCCTGGGTCACCGTTCAGCGGGGCCATGCCGTCGCCAACAACCTACCGGTTATTGCCCCCAACCGGGTGGGAACGGAACCGGATCCCTCCGGTCAGACCGACGGCATTCGGTTCTGGGGCAACAGCTTTATTTGCGGCCCCCAGGGTGAGTTTCTGGCCCGGGCCGATGACCACAGCCAACTGATATTGACCGCCAGCCTGGATCGCCAACGCACGGAATCCGTCCGGCGCATCTGGCCCTACTTCCGGGATCGGCGCATTGATGCCTACAGCGACATTCTCAAGCGAGTAAGGGATTGAACACTGAATGAAGCAAACCATTGACCGCGTAGTCACCGAGCTCAATACCATTTTGCTGGGTAAAGAAACCCAGGTGAGGCTGGCTCTGTGCGGGCTCCTGGCTCGCGGGCATCTGTTGATCGAAGACATTCCCGGCATGGGCAAAACCACCCTGTCGCACGCGCTGGCGAAAATAATGGGGCTGAGCTACCAGCGTATCCAGTTCACCAACGACCTGTTGCCGGCCGACGTTCTGGGTTACGCCATGTTCGACAAGCAGGCTGGCAGTCTGGTTTTCCATCCCGGGCCGATTTTTTCCCAGGTGGTACTCGCAGACGAGATCAACCGCGCCTCGCCCCGAACCCAGAGCGCTCTGTTGGAGGCTATGGAGGAGCGGCAAGTATCCATAGAAGGTGAAACCCGGCCCCTGCCCTCACCGTTTTTTGTGATTGCCACCCAGAACCCCATTGAGCAGGGAGGCACTTTTCCGCTGCCGGAATCCCAGCTGGACCGCTTTCTGATGCGGCTGCACCTGGGTTACCCCGATCCGAAAGCCGAGCGGGAATTGCTGGAAGGCGAAGACCGTCGTGCACTGACCGAGCGCCTGAATACCATTCTGCCGCAGGATCAGTTGGAATCACTTCAGGATGCCGCCGAGAAAGTCAGCGCCAGTCCGGCGCTGCTGGACTATTTACAACGATTACTCGAGCAAAGCCGCCGCATGCCCGGTCTGATGTACGGTCTGTCTCCCAGGGCCGGCCTGGGCCTGCTTCGGGCCGCAAAAGCCTGGGCCATGATGGCTGGCCGGGATCATGTACTCCCGGACGATCTGCAAACCATATTCCCGGCCGTGGCCCAACACCGCCTGGAACAGGGCGAATCCGGCAAAAGCGCAGACCGGGTACGCCAGTTGCTGACAACTGTATCAGTGCTTGAGTAGCCCTCCCCTAATCATATAGCAAGGCTTTATAAGCGGTATTGGCTGAAACGAATGGCTGTATCGCTGATTCGTGATAGCCTTTGACACTTTTCCTGTTGGAGACACCCATGAGCGAAACCAGACACTCCCGACTGATCATCCTCGGTTCCGGTCCGGCCGGCTACACCGCAGCGGTTTACGCTGCCCGCGCCAACCTGAAACCGACCCTTATTACCGGCATTGAAGTGGGCGGCCAGCTCACCACCACCACCGATGTAGACAACTGGCCCGGTGACAATGACGGCGTTCAGGGCCCGGAGCTTATGCAACGCATGCAGAAGCACGCCGAGCGGTTCGAAACTGATGTTGTCTATGACACCATCAACGAGACGGATCTGAGCAAACGCCCGTACCGCCTCAAGGGCGACAGTGGCGAGTACACCTGTGATGCTCTGATCATCTCCACCGGCGCGTCTGCAATGTATCTGGGTCTGGAATCCGAAGAGAAGTTCAAAGGCCAGGGCGTATCGGCCTGCGCAACCTGTGACGGTTTCTTCTACAAGAAACAGAAAGTGGCCGTGATTGGCGGCGGCAACACCGCGGTGGAAGAAGCACTGTATCTTTCCAACATCGCCGACGAAGTCACTCTGGTACACCGTCGCGACAGCCTGCGAGCGGAAAAAATCCTGCAGGACAAGCTCTTTGAAAAAGCCGAAAACGGCAACGTCAGAATTGTCTGGGACCACACTCTGGACGAAGTCCTCGGCGACGGCACCGGTGTTACCGGCATGCGCATCAAGAGCACCAAAGATGGCAGCACCAGGGATCTTGAGCTGGCTGGCGTATTTATCGCCATCGGTCACAAACCCAACACTGACCTGTTCGAAGGCCAGCTGGATATGGAAAACGGCTACATACGGATCCAGTCCGGCCTGAACGGCATGGCGACGCAAACCAGTGTTCCGGGCGTATTTGCAGCCGGAGACGTTGCCGACCACGTCTATCGTCAGGCCGTTACCTCCGCCGGCTTCGGTTGCATGGCCGCGCTGGACGCCGAGAAATTCCTGGACCAGCAGGACTGATTGCGCGACACCATGACTGCGCTACCCTGGCTTGACCCGAACCAGCTCTGGTTCCCGCCGGCCGATGAAGCACTGGAAGACCCGGACGGCCTTCTGGCGCTGGGTGGTGACCTTCGCCCGGACCGGCTGTTGCTGGCCTATCGTAACGGCATTTTCCCGTGGTTCAGCGACGACCAGCCCATTTTGTGGTGGTCGCCTGACCCCCGCTGCGTGCTGCCGCCCGATGAAATCCACATTTCCCGAAGTTTGCGGCGCACTCTGAACCAGCAAACATTCAGCATCACCGCTGACCAGTGCTTCAGTCGCGTTATTCGCCTGTGCGCCAGCACCCGCGCTGAAGGCACCTGGATAACCGATGACATGATGGCAGCGTATGCGCACCTCCACCGACTGGGCTACGCGCACTCCATTGAAGCCTGGAACCGTAACGGTGAGCTGGCCGGGGGCATGTATGGCCTGGCCATCGGCCGCTGCTTTTTCGGTGAATCCATGTTCTCCCTGGAAACCAATGCTTCCAAGGTATTGATGGTGCATCTGGCCCGCCAACTCACCGAGTGGGGGTATCAGCTAATGGACTGCCAGGTAGAAAGTGATCATCTGTTAAAGATGGGCGCGAGAAGCATTCCCAGGGCAGAATTTCTGTCTATACTCAGGGCATGCGTGGATCGGAAACCGGGAACGTCAGACTGGCACTTCACATGGCAGTGGCCCGGCCCGGAGGTTTGAATGAGTAATCTCAGAACGCTGGTATTCTTTGCCACCCCATCCCACGACTGCAGCTATCTGCCGGGCCGTGAAGCGACCACCATGTTTGTGGACCCCAGGGCGCACGTTGACAAAAAACTCTACAGCCAGCTGACCGCTCTGGGTTTTCGCCGAAGCGGCTCCCACTACTACCGGCCTCACTGCGAGAACTGCAACGCCTGCGTGCCGGTCCGCCTGAAGGTCAATGAATTTACCGCTGACCGTAGTCAGCGCCGGGTGTTGCGCAAAAACCGTGACGTTCAGTGTAAGCTGGTGCCGGCAGTCTTCGAGGAACGCTACTACCAGCTCTATGCCCATTACATCGAGGAGCGGCACTGGGACGGTGACATGTATCCGCCGTCCAGAGAGCAGTTTTCCTCGTTTCTGGTGGAAGGCGCAACGGACTCCTGGTTTCTGGAAATGAGCCTGGACGGTGAGCTGATCGGGCTGGCCGCTCTGGATCTGCTGGACGATGGCCTGTCGGCCATCTACACCGTGTTCTCACCAGACATGGAGCACCGCAGCCTGGGAACCCTGGCCATACTCTGGCAGATAGAAGAAGCCCGAAAGCGTCAATTACCTCATCTGTATCTGGGCTACTGGATCAGAGAGTGTCGTAAAATGAGCTACAAAACCCGGTTCCAACCCATCGAGGCCTTGCGCGATGGCCATTGGCGCGAGATGATTCCTGAGTGAGCTTTGCCAAACGGTAAGAATTCAGGCAAAATTGCGCAATTTAAAATCACATGAAAGTATTCCAAAGAGGTTTCTACTGAATGGCGAAGTCAGATGCTATTGAAATGGAAGGCGTTATTATCGACACCCTTCCCAATACCATGTTCCGTGTAGAACTGAGCAACGGTCATGTTGTGACTGCTCACATTTCCGGCAAGATGCGCAAGAACTACATCCGCATTCTGACTGGCGACAAGGTCAAGGTTGAGCTCACGCCGTATGACCTGAGCAAGGGCCGCATCGTTTACCGCGCCCGTTAATACCGTAGTTGCATCATCCAAAAAAAAGCCCCGCTCATGCGGGGCTTTTTTATTTCATCCGGCCGCTAGACTGCCTCGGCCGGCTCACTCTCATATTCGAACACCAGTTCATCATCCTCGAGGTGTACGAACACATCCCCACCTTTCTCGGCAAGGCTGCCAAACAGGATCTGCTCGGCCAGCGGCCGCTTGATCTTGTCCTGAATCAGCCGGGCCATGGGCCGGGCACCCATGGTCACATCATAGCCCTTCTCTGCCAGCCAGACCTTGGCGTCTTCGTCGACATGCAGCACCACGTGTTTCTCATCCAGTTGCGCCTGCAACTCGGTGAGGAACTTGTCCACCACGTGGGTGATCGTGCCTTTCTGCAGATCCCGGAACTGGATGATGCCATCCAGACGGTTTCGGAACTCCGGCGTGAAGGTCTTGGTGATGATCTCCATACCATCGCTGCTGTGGTCCTGCTCGCTGAAGCCAATGGAACGCCTCGCCATACTTTCGGCACCGGCGTTGGTGGTCATCACCAGGATCACATGGCGGAAATCCGCCTTGCGGCCATTGTTGTCGGTCAGGGTGCCGTGATCCATCACCTGCAGCAGCAGGTTGAACACTTCCGGATGCGCCTTCTCGATCTCATCAAGCAGCAGCACGCAGTGTGGCTGTTTACTCACTGCCTCGGTCAGCAGACCGCCCTGGTCATAACCCACATAGCCGGGAGGCGCACCAATCAGTCTTGATACGGTGTGCCGCTCCATGTACTCAGACATGTCAAAGCGCACCAGCTCAATACCCAGCACCTTCGCCAGCTGCTTGGTGACTTCGGTCTTGCCGACACCTGTGGGGCCAGCGAACAGGAACGCGCCCTCGGGCTTCTCCGGAGCTTTCAGACCAGCACGCGCAAGCTTGATGGCAGTGGACAGGGATTCGATTGCCGGATCCTGGCCAAACACCACCATTTTCAGATCCCGCTCCAGATTGCGCAGCAGATCCTTGTCGCTGCTGGACACATTCTTCGGCGGGATGCGCGCAATATTGGCGACCACATCTTCAATGTCGGTCACATCAATGGTCTTCTTCCGTTTGTCTTCCGGCTGCAGACGCTGCCGGGCGCCGGCTTCGTCAATCACGTCAATGGCCTTGTCCGGCAAGTGCCGGTCAGTGATGTAACGGTCAGCCAGCTCCGAGGCCACACGCAAGGCCTGGTCGGTGTATTCCAGATCATGATGCTTTTCGAAGCTGGGCTTGAGCCCCTTGAGAATCTGATAGGTATCCTCAACACTCGGCTCGTTTACATCAATTTTCTGGAAACGGCGCGCCAGCGCACTGTCTTTCTCGAAAATGCCACGGAATTCCTGGAAAGTGGTTGAACCAATGCAGCGAAGCTCGCCCGAACTGAGCATCGGCTTGAGCAGATTGGAGGCATCCATTACGCCACCCGAGGCGGAGCCGGCACCGATAATGGTGTGAATCTCGTCAATAAACAGAATCGCGTGGTTCTGCTTCTTGAGATCGGCAAGCAACCCCTTCAGGCGCTTCTCGAAGTCGCCCCGGTATTTGGTGCCCGCCAGCAAGGCGCCCATATCCAGCGAGTAAACCACGGCATCAGAGATAACCTCGGGCACCTGGCTATCAACAATACGCTTGGCCAGACCTTCGGCAATGGCGGTCTTGCCGACACCGGCCTCACCCACCAGCAGCGGGTTATTCTTGCGCCGGCGCACCAGAATCTGCACCACGCGCTCAACTTCATGCTCGCGGCCGATCAGAGGGTCAATGCGCCCCTGCCGCGCCTGTTCGTTAAGGTTGGTTGCGTAGTTGTCCAACGGACGGGATTGCGCACTTTCCTCGCCGACTTCCTCCTGGGCAGCGTGGTCTGCACCCTCCTCGTCTTCAGCCCCCTGCACCCTGGAAATGCCATGGGAGACAAAGTTAACAACATCAATCCGGTTTACATTCTGCTTTTTCAGAACATAAACGGCCTGACTCTCCTGTTCACTGAAAATCGCCACCAGGACATTGGCACCGGTCACTTCCTTCTTGCCCGAGGACTGTACGTGAAATACAGCTCGCTGCAGCACTCGCTGGAAACCGAGAGTCGGCTGGGTTTCCCGCTCGCTGTCAGTGCTCGGTATCAGAGGTGTTGTGGAATCGACAAATTCGACGAGCTCATCTTCCAGCCCCTGGAGGTCTGCACCACAGGCTTTCAGGACGCCCACAGCCGAATCGTTGTCGAGCAGGGCCAACAGTAAATGCTCCACGGTCATGAATTCATGACGCTTGTCGCGGGCATTTTTGAAAGCCGTATTCAGCGTAATTTCAAGATCTTTGCTCAGCATGGGCACCCCAACGTCTGTCAGTCCGCACGTTCAATCTCGCAAAGGAGCGGGTGGTCACATTCCGAAGAATACTGGTTCACCTGCGCCGCCTTTGTTTCCGCGATGTCACGGGTATATACCCCACATACGGCCTTTCCCTGCGTATGGACGAGCAGCATCACCTGCGTCGCCTTTTCTTCGTTCATTGCGAAGAACGTCATCAACACGTCTACGACAAAATCCATAGGCGTGTAATCGTCGTTTAACAATAAGACACGGTAACGTGCCGGCCGTTTCAGAGCAGGCTTTTCGGGCGCAACACTCACGCCATCGTGACGCTCGGGCTGATCGTCCTCTCCCTGATTGAATACTAGTAGAGAATTCTCGATTGTCCGCATGATTCTGTTTGCCGGTTTCTCGGTTTACTGACTGAATGTGGTTGCCCATGGCCCGGTTTTCAAGCGCCACGGCAACCCGGCGTGCTTTTCTTTCAATATCTTCATCATACCGCGTCCACACCCGACTCAACCACTCAACTGGCCATTTCTTGACACTATCTCATTCTTGAACAACATTTATTGATGGATTTTCACACAAGGCACTCACGTGCTGAATACACACCAATAACAAAAGAAGCCTGCAAGGCTTCTGTTTCGACAGTACCAGAACAACGGAGTTCAAAATGCCGAAAGGAAAGGTCAAGTGGTTCAATAACGCCAAGGGGTACGGCTTTATTGTCGAGGATGGCTGCAGTGATGACCTGTTTGCCCACTTTTCGTCAGTCCAGATGGAAGGCTACAAGACCCTGAAAGCAGGCCAGCCCGTCACTTTTGACAAGAAGCCGAGTGAGCGGGGCGTTCACGCTGTAAACATTATTCCCGAAAATCCTCCGGGAACAGTGCACGCCTGAAACGCGCGGTTAACCATTGTCGGGCCGGTCATCAAGCCAGGCTTGCAGAGCGTTCGCGGCCATTGGCCGGGCAATGGCATACCCCTGGCCAAGCTCACAACCCAGTTCCAGGAGCGCCTGACAGTGTGCCTGCGTCTCCACACCCTCTGCAATGACATTCCTGCGAAAGGCTTCCGCCAGGCGGATAACGCCTTCCAGTATGGCCAGGTCATCCGGATCGTCAAGCATGTCACGTACAAAGCTACCGTCGATCTTGAGCAACTGGGCGGGGAGCCGTTTCAGATAGGTGAGCGAAGAATAGCCCGTGCCAAAATCGTCAAGGGCAAACCCGACCCCGATTTTTTCGCAGGCCGTTATGATTTCTGACACCTGGGCGACATCCTCAAGCGCTGTGGTTTCCAGAATCTCCAGTTCCAGATCCCACGGTTCAATAACCGGACGGGTGTCCAGTTCTGTGGTGAGCCAGCTCATGAAGTCGGGATGCTGCAAGTGGATGGCATCAATATTAATGCTGACCGGTAAATGGACCCCCATCTCTTTCCAGAGGACAAATTGATCCATCGCGGTGCGCATGACCCAGTTACCGAACTCAATAGCCAGAACAGTATTCTCGATAACCGGCAGGAAATTCGCTGGCGGCAACAGCCCGCGCTCAGGGTGTTGCCAGCGCACAAGGGCTTCGACGCCAATCACCTCACCAGTGCGCATGTTCACTTTGGGCTGATAGTGCAACACCAGCTCTTCCTGTCGCAGGGCTTCCCGGATACGTTCCAGGCTTTCATGCTGGTCCCGTACGGCTCTCTCCCGCTCCACATCAAACAGGCAATACCGGTTCTTGCCAGCCTGCTTGGCCTGGTACATGGCCTGATCGGCCTGCCGCAGTAGCTGGTCAGATTCCAGTGATTCGCTTTGGGGGTAGAACGCAACACCGATACTGGCCGATACCGAAAGCTCCAGATTGTTCAGGGTCATTGGCCTGGCGGCAGCCGCAAGAAGGCGATCAATCGCTTCAATGCTGTCCTCCGGAGCCTTCAGATCCAGAATGACGGCGACAAACTCGTCTCCTCCCAGGCGCGCCAGGGTGTCCTCATCGCGCATGACCTGTTTCATCTGCCGGGCGACCTTTACCAGCAGTTGATCCCCCACGGCATGGCTGTGGGTATCGTTGATCGCCTTGAAGCCGTCCAGGTCAATAAACACGACCGCAATACTGGTGTCATGCCGAAGGCATCGGGCCATGGCCTGCTGCAATCGATCAGCCAGCAATGTGCGATTAGGCAGACCGGTCAGCGGATCAAAGTGCGCTATACGTTCCAGTTGCTTCTGCTGCTTCTTGAGTGTTGCGGCGGACTGTTGCAGTTCACTTTCTTTTTGTCGCCGTTGTTCGATATTCACCAGCAAATCGGCAAACAGCCGCAGCAACTCCACGGTGCGCTCCCCGAAACGCGACTCTTCTGTCACCGAATCAACGCCAACAAAGCCAAGACACTGCTCATCCCTCATCAAGGGCAGATTGACCAGACTTTTAACCGACTGTTCCTGCAGGCATTGCTTCTGATAGCCCTCCGGCAAATCGGCCACGCTCGGGATGATCATGGGTTGTCCCAACTCATGCTTTTCTGTCCAGTCATGCATTTCTCTCAGGGGCCGGTCCTGCAACTTTTCAATCTGGGATGAAACGCCGGGAGCGCACCACTCATAACTGTTCGACATTGTTTTCTGATCAAAATCATAGTTGAACAGGTAGCACCGATCGGCGCCGATAAACGCCCCCACCTCTCCAAACGCTTCGTCGACGGCATCATCCACCTCATGCAATGGCAGGTTGATAAAACGACTGGCGAACTTGAGTACGATCTGGCGGTAATGATCGGCCTGCTCGATCAGCGTTTCGGCCTCGCTACGCTGCATTTCCGCGCTGACACGATCAACAAACAACTGCACCAGCATCCTCACCAGGTTTTCCTGCAACATGGGGGACCGGCTCATCGCCACCAGAAGGCCCATCGGCTGTCGATTTTTGTCAAACAGGACACTGCCGATATAGGATTCGATATTCATATCTACCAGCATGGAATCATCGGGGTGGGATTTCTGGGCGCCTTCGGGTATCACCAACAGCCGGTCTTTCATGACATCCGAACAGGGTGTCCCTTTCAGGGAATAGCTGAACTGATCAATCGGAGCCTTCCCGGCCCAACCCGCCAGCACGCTGGCCTGAGTAAGGTTACGCCCCAGGCGGGCAACAAAGGCATAGTCCAGGCCCAGGGCCTGGACCAGATGACGGCTTACCGCTCGATAGAAATCGTCGCCCTCCAGGCCCGCAAAAGTGGTGGCAAGGGCAGTCAACGAATTCTGGGTCAGCTGGTGTTCGGTAATATCCTGGATCGTTCCCAGCGCTTTAAGCGCCGCGCCTTTGTCCTGTGAGAAGGCTTCGCATCGCAAATGCACATACTTGATTCGCCCATCGGGCATTTCCAGCCGATGACCCACCTCGTAACTCATGCCAGCCTGCGCTGCTTGCTGGTAAGCTTCGAACACCTGCCCCCGATCATCGGGATGAATGCGCAACAGAGCCTCGCGATAACAATCATCATCTCCGGGAGGCAGCTCCAGAACGCGCAACATTTCCTCCGAGCAGGTTAGCCGGTAACGTCCGTTCACACAGAACAACTCCCAACTGCCAACCTGAGCAATGCGCTGGGCCTCCGCCAGACGATCAGCACTGTAACGCAGAGCCTCGTTAGCGCTTTCACGCTCCCCCTCCAGTTGCCGGCGCCGGCGAATATTCAGCACCAGAAGGCCGATGGCCACCGCCTGCGCCAGCATAACACCGGCCAGCAGCCAGATTTGCTGCAGGCGCGTGCGCTCCAGCTCTTCCACCTGAGCATCAACCATGCCTTCCAGGCGACTCTGGTAATGCCAGAGATCCTGAGATTCATGTCGGCCAGGGGTAATGTCGTTGATTACGGAAAACAGCAAGCGACGGCCATGAAACTCATACGGCCGGGAATGGACTTCTACCGTACGGATGTCACCATCGGCTAAACGATGTCTGAAAATAAAATAGTTGCGCCCCTGCTGCTGAGCCAGTTGCCGCTCCTCAGCCACCTGCTCCTCGGTGAAGGTATTGATCTGCTGGATGGTCATCTTCTCGAACGCGGTAACCGGATAGCCGTAAAAATCGGCGGCCGCTGCATTGGCTTCAACAATGCGGCCACTGTCGGGTTCGATCAGCAACATGGGAATACCGAACTCCATGAACACCTGTTCGAAGTCCGGCCCTTGAGCCACAACCGAGGCCAGGCTGGTAAATACCAGAATCAGCGACACGAGCGTCGCGATCAACAGAGACCGAAGCCAGCGCAGAGACAGGGGACAACAAGGCAATATGTGACTCCAGCAACTATTTTGAAACCTGTCGCTGAAATTACCCAATAAGCTGCCTGACAACAAGCAACAAAAACGGCAGGCAAGGCAGATCCTGGCCAGACATTGGTCTGACGGCTGCTTTTTCAGGTACCATTCCGGGCACTTGGAACAGGAACCCGCATGGCCGAATTAATTGTTTTCAACAAACCTTTTCAGGTGCTGAGCCAGTTCACCGATGACCGGCCCGAGCAACCCCGCCATACTCTGGCTGACTGGATAGACCAGCCCGGCTTCTACCCGGCCGGCCGCCTGGATTATGACTCTGAAGGCCTGCTTCTGCTCACGAATGAAGGCGCCCTTCAGCACCGCATTGCCTCCCCCACCAACAAAATGCCCAAAACCTATTGGGTTCAGGTGGAAGGGGATATCCCGGAAGACGCCATACTGCAGCTTTGCCATGGCGTTGATCTCAAAGACGGGCCAACACGCCCTGCCAAAGCCAGACGCATGCAAAGCCCTGACGTCTGGCCCAGAACACCACCGGTGCGCCACCGGGAGTCGGTACCAACATCCTGGCTGGAGCTGACCATCACCGAAGGCCGTAATCGTCAGGTCCGCCGGATGACAGCGGCGGTCGGCTACCCTACTCTGAGACTGATACGTTACCGAATCGGCGACTGGACACTGTCCGGGCTGCAGCCCGGCCAATACCGGCTGGAAACCATCAATCTGCCGAAGCCGGCAGCAACCCGCCGCCGGCACCCCAAAGCCAGAAGGAGACCCGCGAAACCATGACCTGGAAACCCCACGCCACGGTTGCCGTGATTGCCGAAGATTCGCAGGGCCGGTTTTTGCTGGTCGAGGAAGTCAGTAGTGGCAAAGTGGTGTTCAACCAGCCGGCCGGCCATATCGAAGAAAATGAGCCCGTGCTGGATGCCGTGCGCCGGGAGACCCTGGAAGAAACCGGCTGGGAAATCGAGCCCACCCATTTTCTCGGCGTCTACACCTATAAATCTCCCAACAACGGGGCGACGTACTACCGTTTCTGTTACGCAGCCAGAGCGATTCAGCAAGTTACCCAGGAACTGGACGACGGCATTATCGCTCCGCACTGGCTGACCCTGGACGATATCCGCGAACTGGGCGAGAAACTCAGAAGCCCCCTGGTTCTGCAATGCATCGAGGATTACCGCAAGGGTCGAAAATTCCCGCTGGATGTCGTCGTCGATGCACAGACGTAAACGTCTCAAGCTGTTAAAATCGCGCTTTTCAAATCGGCTACCAGAAGACTCATGACCCAGATTGCTGACACCAAAGCCCCTTCGAACACTCGCGTTATCGTTGGCATGTCCGGCGGCGTAGACTCCTCGGTTGCCGCCTGGCTGCTGAAAGACCAGGGCTACCAGGTGGAAGGCCTGTTCATGAAGAACTGGGACGAAGACGACGGCACCGAATACTGCACCGCCATGGACGACCTGGCCGATGCCCAGGCGGTGGCCGATGCCATTGGCATCACGCTGCACACGGCCAGCTTCGCTGCCGAGTACTGGGACCGGGTGTTCGAACACTTCCTGTCCGAATACAGCGCCGGGCGCACCCCCAACCCGGACATTCTGTGTAACAAGGAAGTGAAGTTCCGGGCGTTTCTCGACTATGCCATTACCCTGGGTGCCGACTACATTGCCACCGGCCACTACGCCCGCCAGCGCCCACTCAACGACGGCAGTGGCAAGGCCCAGCTACTCAAGGGGCTGGACCCGAACAAGGACCAGAGCTACTTCCTGCACGCGGTTTCCGGCGACCGTATTGCCCGCACGCTGTTCCCGGTGGGCGAACTGGAAAAACCGGAAGTCCGGCGCATCGCCGAAAAACAGGGCTTTGTCACCCATGACAAAAAAGACTCCACGGGTATCTGTTTCATCGGCGAGCGCAAGTTCACAGACTTTCTGAAACAGTATCTTCCGGCCCAGCCCGGCAATATTGAAACCCCGGATGGGCAGGTGATTGGCAAGCATCAGGGGCTGATGTACCACACCATTGGCCAGCGCCAGGGCCTGGGCATCGGCGGCCTGAGTGAATTCGGTGACGAACCCTGGTATGTGGCCGAAAAAGACCTGGATCGCAACGTCCTGATCGCGGTGCAGGGAAAGCATCATCCATTGCTGTTTTCCCGGGGCCTGGTCTCCGGCCCGATTGACTGGATCGCCGGCGAACCGCCGGCACAGCATTTCCGCTGCAAGGCTAAAGCCCGCTATCGTCAGCCCGACCAGGACTGTGAAGTCACGGTATTGAACGAAGGCGTGAAAGTCGTCTTCGACGACGCCCAGCGAGCCGTAACACCGGGCCAGTCCGTGGTGTTCTATATCGATGAGGTTTGCCTGGGCGGCGGTGTGATCGAACAGACCTGGCGCGACGACGAGCCATTACCCCAGCGCCTGAATCCCGAAAACTCAGCGGAACCAGAATCATGAGCCGTTCGCTTCACGACCAGACACTCGCCCTGGCCGGCGTATTCCAGGCTGCGTCCCTGGTGCATCAGATCGCTCATCGCGGGATGTGTGACCAGGCGTCCCTGGAAAGCTCCCTGCGTTCGTTGTTCGCCACCGACCCGGACTCCACGCTGGATGTGTACGGCGGCGAGATCAGCGATATCCGTGAAGGGTTGCAGGCGCTGTCCACCTCCCTGGCCCAACAGTCCCGGCCTCAGGACATGGAAATCCTGCGCTACGTGCTGAACCTGATCAATCTGGAATCCAAGCTCAAGCGTCAGAAAGACATGCTGGAGGTGATCGGAAACCGCATCGAGCAGGCCCGACACACCGCGGCCCATTTTGGCTATACGCACCCGAATCTGGTTGGCAACCTGGCATCCATCTACACCGACACCATCAGTACCTTCCGCCTTCGCATTCAGGTCAGTGGCAACCCGCAAATACTGGAACGCGATGAAAACGCCGAAAAAGTCCGTGCGCTTCTGCTGGCCGGCATCCGTTCGGCGGTGCTCTGGCGCCAGAGCGGCGGCCAACGCTGGCAACTGGTTTTCACCCGCAAGAAAGTGATTCACCACGCCCGCGAGCTGCTGCGCTGATTCGCATCGCGTGCTGGTGTATCATACGCACCTTCAAATTTTACCGATCCGCATCTTTGAACAACTGAGAGGTTTTCGATGGAACTCACCGCCCTGACCGCTATTTCACCGGTCGATGGCCGCTACGGCAGCAAAGTCAGCGTATTTCGCAGTATCTTCAGTGAATACGGCCTGATCCGTAACCGGGTAACCGTCGAAATCCGCTGGTTGCAGAAACTGGCCAATCACCCGGCCATTACCGAAGTGCCGGCCTTCTCTGCCGAAGCCAACGCGGTTCTGGACAAGCTGGTCAGCGAGTTCAGCCTGGAAGATGCCCAGCGCATCAAGGACATCGAACGTACCACCAACCACGATGTCAAAGCAGTTGAGTACTTCATCAAAGAGAAGATCGCCAACGTACCGGAACTGCACGCGGTCACGGAATTTGTGCATTTCGCCTGCACCTCTGAAGACATCAACAACCTGTCCCACGCCCTGATGCTGCGCGAAGGTCTGGATCACGGGCTGCTGCCGGGCATGGAAAGTGTCGTCGACAAACTGGCTGAACTGGCCAAAGCCCACGCCGAGCAACCCATGCTGTCGCGCACCCACGGCCAGACCGCCTCCCCCACCACCGTGGGCAAGGAACTGGCCAACGTGGTGTACCGCTTGCGCCGCCAGCTCAACCAGATCAAGGCGGTCGAGTTGTTTGGCAAAATCAATGGCGCCGTCGGCAACTACAACGCCCACCTTTCGGCCTACCCGGAAGTTGACTGGGCGGCCAACGCCAGAGACTTTATCGAAAGCCTGGGCCTGGACTGGAATCCGTACACCACACAGATCGAGCCGCACGACTACATTGCCGAGCTGTTTGATGCCGTGGCCCGCTTCAACACCATCCTGATCGATCTGGACCGGGACGTCTGGGGTTACATTTCCCTGGGGTATTTCAAGCAGAAGACCATTGCCGGCGAAGTGGGCTCGTCCACCATGCCGCACAAGGTCAATCCGATCGACTTCGAGAACTCCGAAGGCAATCTGGGCATCGCCAACGCCCTGCTGGACCACCTGGCCACAAAATTGCCGATCTCCCGCTGGCAGCGTGACCTGACCGACTCCACCGTGCTGCGCAACCTGGGTGTCGGCTTTTCCCACAGCCTGATCGCCTACGAAGCCAGCCTGAAAGGCCTGAACAAACTCGAAATCAACCCGGCGCGCCTGAACGAAGACCTGAACCACGCCTGGGAAGTGCTGGCCGAGCCTATTCAGACGGTGATGCGCCGCTACAACATCGAAAAGCCCTACGAAAAGCTCAAAGACTTGACCCGTGGCAAGGCCATGACACCGGAAGTCATCAAGAATTTCGTGGAAACGCTGGAGATCCCGGACGAAGCAAAAGCTGAGCTTCGCGCGCTGACTCCGGACAACTACATCGGCAACGCCATCGAGCAGGCCCGCAACATTTAAAAGCAGGAGACGCACCATGGACATGCTTGGCGGCATCAGCCCCTCAGAATTCCTGCGGGACTACTGGCAGAAAAAGCCACTGGTCATCCGCCAGGCATTTCCCGGTTTTCAGTGCCCGGTGAGCCAGGACGAGCTGGCCGGCCTGGCCTGCGAAGAAGCCGTGGAATCGCGCATTGTTGTGGAAGAACACAACGGCAAACCCTGGCAACTCTTCAACGGACCGTTCACCCCCGAACGCTTCAGCGAAATGCCCGAACAGGACTGGACCCTGCTGGTACAGGGCCTGGACCACTGGGTGCCGGAAATTGCCGACCTGCTGGAAAACTTCCGTTTTATTCCAAACTGGCGCCTGGATGACATCATGGCCAGCTACGCCCCCAAAGGCGGCAGCGTTGGCCCCCATTACGACATGTACGACGTTTTCCTGCTGCAGGCCCAGGGCCATCGCCGCTGGACTTTCGGCGGTCGTTGCGACCACACGTCTCCCCGGCTGGAAGGCACGCCCCTGCGCATCCTCAGCAGTTGGGATGGTGAAGAAACCGTGGTACTGGAGCCGGGCGACATGCTCTACCTGCCACCGGGCCTGGGCCATCACGGCGTGGCCGAGGACGACTGCATCACTCTGTCAGTAGGCTTCCGCTCGCCCACCGTGGATGATGTGCTGACCAGCTTCACTGACTTCCTGTCCCAGCGTGAGCAGGCTTCCGAGCATATAGACGACCCGGACCTGCAACTGCAGGACAACCCCGGCACCATCGGTAACGAGGCGATTGACCGGGTGGGTGCCGTGATCCGCGAACAACTGGGCGACCGCCGGCAAATGGCGCTTTGGTTTGGCCAGTTCACCACGGCCCCGAAAAGCCTCGACATCGTGGTACCGGCGGAAGAACCCGCGGCGCCGGAAGAGATGGCCGAGGCCATTGAGGCAGGCGAACAGCTGCGCTGGAACGAGGGCTCCCGCTTCGCCTATCATGAATTTGATACCGACACAGCCCTGTTTGTAGACGGTGAGCAATACCTGCTCAAAGGCGATGCGCAGCCACTGGCTCCCTTACTGTGTGCCGGCGCCTACATCGATATGTCCGCCCTGGCGGAGTTTGCCGGTGACGAGGCCCTGCTTGGCCTGCTCACCAATCTCTACAACCAGGGCTCGATCTACTTCGAGTAAACCATGGATCCGAGATTCCGAAAATACAGCTGGCAACTGGCACCAGCGTCGATTCGTGACATCCGGCAAGCTGTGTTCATTGACGAGCAGAAAGTGCCGGAAGCGCTGGAATGGGACGACACTGACGAGATTGCCGACCACTTCCTGGTGGTGGATGAGGACAACAACCCCATCGCCACCGCCCGACTGTTTTCGGCACTGGAAGAAACCGGCTATATCGGCCGCATGGCGGTGCTGCCGGAATATCGGGGTCGGGGCGTAGGCGAGGCGCTGTTGCGGCACCTGATGGCGGAGTCAGCCGGCCGTTACGCCGAGCTGAGACTCTCGGCCCAGCAACACGCCATCGGATTTTACCAACGTTGCGGGTTTCATATCTGCTCTGAACCCTATGATGATGCCGGCATTCCGCATCTGGACATGCGTTGCCTGGCCCCCGAGCTGGCCGTTATAGCCGGCGATCAACACGCCTCGCCCCTGATCCTGGGGCACGACCCTGACAGTTGGCTGTTCTCGGACCAGACCCGCATGCTCAGCCTGATGGATTCGCTGGTCGGCCAGGCCCGCCAGCGACTCTGGCTGTACGACCAGACACTGGAGCACACCCTTTACGACCGGTACCCGCTGCGTGAGCTGATTTCCGCCCTGGCCCGCCATCACCGATTCAGTGAAGTGCGTCTGTTGATTCACGACGACAAACCGCTGGTAAAGCGCCGACACCAGTTGGTGGACCTGATGCGCCGACTCTCCAGCCGGATAGAACTGCGGCTGGTGAACACCGATTATCCGATGAGTGATCAGCCGTTCCTGCTGGCAGATCGTGAAGGCCTGCTTTACCGGCATGAATTCGGTAAGCCGGAAGGGTTCGCCAGCTTTCAGGGGGCCGGCCGGATCAAACTACACGAAGAGGCCTTCCAGAGAATGTGGGATGCTGCCCGCCCTTCCCTGGAGCTGCGTGAGTTACCGCTCTGAGTGGCGCCCATGGAACGTCTGGGGCGATTCAAACCGCGCACCGAAGGGAGCGAATTCCTCGTCCACTTCTTCCGCCACCTCGACAATCAGCTTCCTCAGCCACTGATGATCCGTGTTGTGCTGGAGCAACGGACTCCAGGCCATTTTCAGCTCGAACGGAGGAACTTCGAATGGCGGCACTTTCACCACCAGATTCGGATTGTCTTTCTGCAACCAGGCGGCTCGTGAGGGCAACGTCGCAATCAGATCGTGCTGTTCTGCCAGCAACATCGCCACCTGATAGTGCCGGGTGAACACCGAAATCTGCCGCTTTCGCCCCATTCGCCCCAAAGCTTCATCCACCCATCCCAGGCGCTGGACATCTTTCGGGTTCACCCCGACACCGACGCCAAAGCCGGTTTTGCTGACCCAGATATGGCTGGCCGCCAGGTAGGTCTCCAGCGTAAAAGGCTCTTTGAGAATCGGGTTGCGTGAGTTCATCGAGCAGGCAAAGTACTCGGTCCACAGGGTTTTCTGGTGAAACGACTGGGGGATCTTGTCAAAACGGTTGATGGCCATGTCCAGCCGGCCCTGTTCCACATCCAGAAAGCTGACATCACTGGGTGTGAGAACGTCCAGGGTGATACCCGGAGCTTCCTGGCGCAGGCGTCTGAGGACCCGGGGCATCAGGCAGGATTCGGCATAATCACTGGCCATAATCCGGAATACCCGCTGGCTGTCCTGCGCCGAAAACGGTGTTTTTTCCTGCACCGCCAGCTCAATATTCGACAGAATGGCCCGAACCATCGGCTGCAGTTCCCGCGCACGCTCCGTGGCACTCATGCCTTCACTGGTGCGCACCAGCAAAGGATCGCTAAACAGGTCCCGCAACCGCCGCAGGCCGTTACTCATCGCGGGCTGAGTGATCCCCAGATGATTCGCAGCCTTGGTAACATTACGCTCACGCAGCAGCACATCCAGATAAACCAGCAGGTTCAGGTCTACGCGGGATACGTCCATTATTGTCTCCTGTTCAGGCGCCCGGAAATCAAGCCAACCCTCATTTATTCACAGCCACAATATACAGAAAAGAGCCCATTCATTAAATAAATGGCACAATACTTCAGCTTTACAACCGGAAACGGACGGGTGTGTACAAATCTGCTAGTCTTTCATTAATTTATCCAATAATCTCGATACCTTTGGCTTGATCATTTACCAGACCCGGAGCCCTTACTGACACCATGGACACCATTACCATTGTGCTGCTGCTTGCTGCCATTGTCGGCATTTCACTGATCATCATTTTTGTCAGCCAGATGCGCGAAAAGGCCCGGATTGATCGTGCCCGCCGAATGACCGCACTGGAGGACAGCTTCAACACCGCAAACCGGCTGCTGTCAGAACTTCCCGGGCAATATCTGACCGATGAACTCAAGCTTCTGTTGCTCAAACGCATGGAAGATGCCTGTAACGGCCTGGCAACCCTGAAATCCGATCAACCAGTCAGCAAGTGGCTGGAAAGCGTCCGGCAGACCCGGCAGCAAATCCGGGACAAGAATGACAACCGCCCGGCGGTAAGAATCGACTCTCCGGATAAAGCCAACTACACCAAAAAGTTGCTGCAAAGTCTTTTTAACATGATTGAGGCCATGCACAAGAGTGGCCGGATTGATAAAGCCAGCGCGAAGAAAAACCTCAAACACGTCCTGTTTCTGGTGCACAAAACCCATGCCGACCTGCATGTATTTCAGGCCAGAGACCACCTGAAGAAAAACGAAATCCGCAAAGCCATTCACGCCTACCATCTGGCCAGCACCGAAATGGGCAAATCCAGTGACAATCCGCTGGCCATGAAAGCGGTAAAAAGTTTCCGTACCCGGATCAAAGAGCTGGAAGCCCAGATTGCTGCGGGCAATGTCGAGGATAACGGCAGCTCCAAACTCGACAAGGAATGGGACAACTTCCTCCAGGACGACGACTCCTGGAAGAAAAAAGCCGATTACGACAACTGATCAGATCAGCGGCATGATCGACCCCGACCACAGATGAGCATGTGCCGTGTTTGACAGATTCAGAAAACGGCTTTCCTGGCGACTTACCCGGGACACAGTACTCGTGGCCATGGTGGTCGGGTTGGTGCTCAACATCATCCAGATCACCCTGGATTACTTCGCTGCCCGTGAATCCATGGAGCAGGAAATTCAGGCCCTGATGGAGATCAGCCACAGTCCGGCTTCCCAGATCGCCTACAACATCAACGTCCGGCTCGCCGAAGAGCTGCTCGACGGCCTGCTACAACACCCTGCCACCACCGACGCCCGCATTCTGGATGCCGAGGGCCATACCATGTCGGCCGCCAGCCAGAGCTCATCGTCCTCACGTTATCGCTGGGTGAGCGACCAGTTATTCGGCGAAAACCGGATATTCCGGGATGAACTGAAAGTACCGCAACTCGAAGATCTTCCTCTGGGCCAGTTACAGGTCACCATCGATACCTACTATTACGGCACGCAGTTTCTTGAGCGGGCGCTTTACACACTGCTGATCGGGCTGCTCAAAAGCCTGGCCCTGTCTGGCGTTCTGCTGGCGGTTTTCTATTTCGTGCTCACCCGACCGATGATGAGCGTTATCAATACCCTGAGCCAGGTAAAGATGACCTCCCCGGAAAAAGTCAGGTTACCGGTACCACAGAATCATCGTCACGATGAGGTGGGTACCATGGTCGGCATTGTCAATCAGCACCTGGAAAACATGGAGAACAGTGTCTCCAGACTCAGAGCCGCCGAAAGCGCCATGAAGAACTACTCCAGCCAACTGGAGCGGGAAGTGAAAGATCGCACCCGGGAAATTTCTGAAAAGAACCAGGCCTTGCAACAGGGCAACCGCGCACTGGTCAGGGCCAAGGAAGATGCCGTTCGCAGGGCACGCTCACGGGCAGATTTTCTCGCCAGCATGAGCCATGAGATCCGGACACCGCTCAGTGGCTTGCTGGGGATGCTGGATGTTGCTCTCGATAACACCACTGACCGGGCCCAGCGCAATCGCCTGGAAATTGCCCACAATGCCGGCTACAGCCTGTTGAGCCTGCTTAACGACATTCTTGATGTATCAAAGGTGGAGGCCGGCAAGCTCAGCCTGGAAAAAATCCCCTTCAGCCTGAGAGTGCTGGTTGAGGAAAGCACAACGCTTCATGCCCAACAGGCCCGTCTCAAGCACATCGATCTGGTGAACGAAACCGCGCCGGATCTGCCGGAACGTTTTCTGGGTGATCCTACCCGAACCCGACAGATTCTTAACAATCTGTTGAGTAATGCCATCAAATTCACCGATGAGGGAATGGTCCGGGTCCGGGCAGACTGGTCTGGCAATGCCGTTACTCTTGAGGTCATCGATACCGGCATTGGCATGTCCGGGGAAGCGCAGAAACGCATTTTCTCCGCCTTCTCCCAGGCAGACACAGACACCACTCGCCGCTATGGAGGCACCGGCCTTGGTCTGACCCTGTGCCGGCAACTGGTGGAACGGATGCAGGGCCGTATCGAGGTGGAGTCACAGCAGGGGCAAGGCAGCCATTTCACGGTGACGCTACCTCTTCCGGCTGAACAGCCAGACCCGGCGCCACCGCCAGAACAGATACTCCGCACGCTTCAGGACCTCGGGGTTGCCATGGCCATCCCGGACGATGACCCGCACCGGTTGCCAATCGAATCTCAGTTACGGGCCTGGAGCATACCGGTCCGGTCTCCTGACCGTAACCCGGACGGAATCCTGATGGCGGCTGCCGATGACCGCCATACGGAAACCGCAGAGCTTGCGCGACACTGGCAGGGAACCGGCGTGGTTCTGACCGATCGCACCGGCACTCACACCTCTGCCCCCGCGAAAACCTTCTTACTGCCTCTGCCCCTGCACCGCGACGAACTGTTCGACTGTCTTCGTGTCGCTGCCGGCATGGGCAGGACAAGCCAGGAACAGGAAGCCGACACGGCAACGCCAGTAGCCAACGCCGAACACGGTCTGGATATTCTCCTCGTTGAAGACAATCAGGTGAATCAGCTGGTTGCCAGCAGCCTGCTGAAGAAGCTGGGCCACCGTGTCGGCCATGCCGAAAATGGCCGGAGGGCTCTGGAAGCGCTGCGTACTCAGCACTACGACTTGATACTGATGGATTGCCAGATGCCGGTCATGGACGGTTATGAAGCCACACGGGCCATTCGCAACCACCCCGAGTGGCGATCCCTGCCCATCATTGCGGTCACCGGCAATGTCATGGAAGGCGACAAACAGGCCTGCCTGGCTGCGGGCATGAATGATTACGTCACCAAACCCTACAACCGCGAACAACTCCGGGCGGTGATTGCCCGCCAGACCAAAGACTTGTGAACTACCCCTGTTGCCCGGGGGCTCCCGTCCGCTAGAATGGGAGCCTTGCAGGATCCGTGTTCCATCTGGACACGTACTGGCCTTCTCAGACTGTTTTTTCAAGGAAATCAGAACCCCATGCAGAACTATTTCAAATCCGCCAAGCTCGACAATGTCTGTTATGAAATCCGTGGCGTGGTTCTGCGTGAGGCGCGTCGCCTGGAAGAGGAAGGCCACCGGGTACTGAAGCTCAACATAGGCAACCCCGCCGCATTCGAGCTGGACGTGCCGGAGGAAATCCAGCAGGACGTCATCTATAACATGCACCAAGCCCAGGGCTATGTGGAGTCCAAGGGCCTGTTCTCCGCCCGCAAGGCGGTCATGCACTACTGCCAGCAACGCGGCATCGATCGGGTCGACATCGATGACATCTATCTGGGCAATGGCGTCAGTGAACTGATCGTGATGTCCATGCAGGCCATGCTGAACACCGGCGACGAAGTGCTCATCCCGGCACCGGATTACCCCCTGTGGACTGCGGCCGTTACCCTGTCCAGCGGCAAACCGGTGCACTACCGCTGTGATGAGCAGCAGGACTGGTTCCCGGACATCGAGGACATCAAGAAGAAGATCACGCGCCGGACCCGTGCGATTGTACTGATCAACCCGAACAACCCCACCGGCGCGGTATACTCCAAGGAGTTGCTGCAGCAAGTGATCGAGTTGGCCAGAAAGCACAACCTGATTATTCTGTCCGACGAAATCTACGACAAGATCCTGTACGACGGCACCGTGCACACTTCCGTCGCTTCCATGGCCGATGATGTACTTTTCTTTACCTATAACGGCCTGTCAAAGAATTACCGGGCCGCCGGCTACCGCTCCGGCTGGATGATCATCAGCGGCGCCAAGCACAAGGCACAGGATTTGATCGAAGGCATCGAAATGCTGTCAAACATGCGCCTGTGCGCAAACGTGCCTGCCCAATTGGCGATTCAGACCTCCCTGGGCGGCTACCAGTCCATCAATGACCTGGTAGTCCCCGGCGGCCGTCTCTATGAACAACGGGAAACCGCCTGGCGGATGCTCAACGATATCCCCGGCGTAAGCTGTGTGAAACCCAAGGGCGCCCTGTACCTGTTCCCGAAGCTGGACCCGAAGCATTTCCCCATCGTCAATGACGAAAAGCTGGTGCTGGATCTGCTGCTGCAGGAAAAAATTCTGCTGGTTCAGGGTTCAGCCTTCAACATCGACGACAAACAGCATCTGCGCGTTGTTTTCCTGCCACGCCAGGACACCATGGCCGATGCCATGGGCCGGCTTGGCAACTTCCTGGAACATTACCGCCAATAATCTCAGCGGGAGCACAAATGGCCGACATACACGTCGAAGAATTCTACAAGGACGTTGCCGTTGCACTGGTTCAGCTGTATTCGGTCTTTCCCAGGCGCATGAACCTGTTTATTGAAGACATTGCCGGGCCGGACGAGCCGGATGAATTCGGTTTGCACAGCAACCGTCACATGGCCTGCTTCGGTGCCCTGCTCTGGCTCGAGGAAGAAGGCCTGCTTCGCTACGTAGACACAATTCGACAGGAGGCACTGGACCAGGCTGTGCTCACCCACAAAGCCTTTGTACGCCTCAGTGCGCCGGCACCACAGGCTCTGGCCGAAAAACTGAGCGCGTCCGCCAGAAACCCCGACTTGCCACCCTCAGTCCAGCGTGATTTATCCACCTACATCCACCTGCTTCGCTCTGCGATCAAAAGTGGCAGCTCTGATAAAATCAGCCTGGCCGTTCAGTCCGCTTTCTTTGCCGACTCTCTGCAGAACAACCTTCATTAGATCATGACCTTCATTAAATCCCGGCAAGGCTCTTGAACCGGTGAACCCGGGCCACATATACCGGTCAGAAAGACCACTGATTCCAGCAAGGGTTCATACAGGAAAAGACCATGCGCATTCTGCTGTTTCTGGCCACCAACCTGGCCGTTATTCTGGTTGCAAGCTTTACGCTGAGATTGCTGGGTGTCGACAGCTATCTGGCACAAAATGGCATCGATTACGGCTCATTGCTCGCCTTTGCGGCCGTGTTCGGCTTCGCCGGCGCCTTCATCTCCCTGCTTATCTCCAAAAAGATGGCGAAATGGAGCACCAAGGCCCGCGTCATCGACAAGCCCCGCACCCCGGCTGAGCGCTGGCTGGTGGAAACCGTGGCTGATCTGGCCAAAAACGCCGGCATCGGCATGCCCGAAGTGGCTATCTTCCCCGCTACCCAGTCCAACGCGTTTGCCACCGGCTGGAACAAGAACGACTCACTGGTGGCGGTAAGCGAAGGCCTTCTGCACCGGTTCAACAAAGACGAAATCCGTGCGGTACTGGGCCACGAAATCGGCCACGTTGCCAATGGCGACATGGTGACTTTGGCGCTGATTCAGGGGGTGGTGAATACCTTTGTGATATTTGCGTCGCGGGTCATCGGTTCGTTTGTCGACCGGGTGGTGTTCAAAAACGAAAGCGGCCACGGTATCGGCTTCTTCGTGGTCAGCATTGTCGCGGAGATTGTGTTGGGCATTCTGGCCAGTACCATCGTGTTCTGGTTCTCCCGCCGCCGGGAGTTCCGGGCAGACATTGCCGGTGCGCAGCTGGCCGGTCGCAGCGCCATGATCAACGCACTGGCGCGTCTGAAACAGGAAAGCGAGGTGCCGGATCAGATGCCGGATTCACTGCAGGCGTTTGGGATTAACCGGGGTGCGCGCGGCGGGCTTTCCGCTTTGTTCATGACCCACCCGCCACTGGAAGACCGGATCAAGGCATTGCAGGACGCGAAGCTTTAACGAGACTATCTCCGGAAGTCAGACGCACCAGGGCCGGGTACCCTCTCCCGAAAATTTGCGGAGCCATGGATGGCGGAGCATAAGCGCCACAGGGACGTGCCGCAGGAGCGCTTTTCGGGAGAGGGTACCCGGCCCTGGTGCTAGCTTGGCGATTAAACTTAAATCTTGAGCTTGAAGCCCACCGCTTTAAAACTGTCTTGCATGGAACGACCCGCCCCCTTGAGCTGGACTTTCAAGCTTGAACACTCCCGGCGCACGGGGTAATTCCGGCGCAGGTCATCGAAGGCCTCAGCCCTGTCACTGGCGTCGCCCTTCATCGCCAACCGCAGCTTCACATCATCTGTTCTGGGATCGTAGCAGGCTCTCAGTGCCGTTCTGAGTGCTTTGCGCTCCTCGGCCGCCGCAGTGAACGTCATCTTGCTGAGAGGCGGCTCGGGCAGGAACTGGCCCGCCTTCTTGCGGATGGGCAGGCCCAGACAGTTACTCAGAGCCTGATAAATCATCTCGGTGCCGCGCACTTTGCCTTCGAGGCTGTACCCGGCAATGTGCGGGGTGGCGAGCCAGACCTTTTCGACCAGTTCAGGGTCAATCGCCGGTTCATTCTCCCATACATCGAGAGCAACCGCCGGCGCCTTGCCGGCCTGCAGCCTGGCCTTCAGAGCAGAGGTGTCAATCACTTCGCCGCGGCCGGCATTGATCAGCAGTTGTTCGACCGTCAGTTTCTCCAGTTCCTCCTCGCCAATCATATGGTGAGTGGCGTGGGGGCCGCTGTGGGTCAGCGGAGTATGTACCGTGACCACGTCACACTTCATCGCCTCTTCCAGAGACACAAATTCCGGCCCCTGCCCGTCTTCGCTTTCCTTATCGGCGCGAGGGGGATCACACAAGGCTACTTTGAAGCCAAGGCGCTGAAGCCGGGTTGCCAGGCTGGCGCCCACGTTGCCGACACCGACAATGCCGACACTCAATTCGTTGCCGTTTGCCAGGCCACATTTCTCGGCATACAGAGACAATGTTGCGAGCACGTACTCCACAACGCTGTTGGCATTGCAGCCCGGGGCAGCCGAGAAGCCTATATTGTTCTGTTCAAGCCAGTCGCGGTCAATGTGATCGGTGCCAATGGTGGCAGTGCCAACAAATTTCACCCGACTGCCTTCCAGTAACTCACGACCAACGGTCGTCACAGAACGGACCAGCAGTATGTCGGCGTTGCGGACATCGTCGGCGGTCATGTGACGACCGGCCAACCGGCGAATCTCGCCAATATCACCGAAAAATGAGTCCAGTAACGGAATGTTTTCGTCAGCTACGATCAACATGCTGCTCGGCTCCTGTCAGTTCCGGCGTTGACGCGGCCCGCCACGATTGCCCTGGGGACGACCGCCACCGCTGCTCCGGCGACCACCACGTTTGCGCTGTATGGCCGGTGTTTCAAGCGGTGTCATCAGGGTTTCTTCGGGAACTTCGGTTTTCAGCTTCTGGCTGATGTAGGTTTCGATGGCGGGCAAGGCAAAGGCGTCGTCTTCGCCGGCAAAGCTGACTGAAACGCCAGTGCTGCCGGCACGGCCGGTGCGGCCGATGCGGTGCACGTAGTCTTCGGCATTGTCCGGCAGGTTGTAGTTGAACACGTGGGTCACCCCGGTGACGTGAATGCCCCGGCCCGCCACATCCGTCGCCACCAGTACCTGAATCTCCCCTTTCTTGAACTGATCCAGGGTTTTCAGACGCTTGTTCTGGGCAATTTCACCAGACATCAGCGAGACTTTCACGCCCTGGTTCCTGAGGTCTTCTTCCAGGTCACGGCATTGGTCGCGGCGATTGGCGAAGACAATGGCCTTTTCCACTTCCGGACGTTTAAGGTAGTTGGTCAGCACCGGCAGCTTGTCGTCGTCCGACACCAGATACACGGTTTGCTGAACACGTTCAGCGGTTTTCTGCTCTGGCTCGATCTCAACAAATTCGGCGTTCTGGGTCCACATGGAAGCGAGGTTGAGAACATCCTGATTAAACGTGGCACTGAACAACAGGGTCTGGCGATCCTCTTTAGGGGTGCACTTGCGGATAATGCGCTTCACATCCGGGATAAAACCCATGTCCAGCATGCGATCGGCTTCGTCCAGAATCAGGATGTCCAGCTGGTCAAGAAACACGTCCTGCGAACCAAGAAAATCGATCAACCGCCCCGGGGTCGCGACCAGAACATCGACAATCTCGTTTTGCAGCTGTTCGCGCTGCTTGTCGTAGTTCATGCCACCAACCACGGTCACCACGTTATGCCCGGTAAAATGGCACAGCTGTTCAGCGTCTTTGGCGATCTGCATGGCCAGCTCCCGGGTGGGTGCCAGCGCCAGCACTCTCGGCTCGGATGCGAAGCGGTCATTTTCTTCAATCGGTGTTTCCAGCATGCTCTGAATGGCGGTAATCAGAAAGGCAGCGGTTTTGCCGGTGCCGGTCTGAGCCTGGCCAATCAGGTCTTCACAGGCCAGGGTCCAGGGCAGGGTTTCCGCCTGAATGGGCGTGCAGAACTCAAAACCGATTTTGCTGATTGCGTCCAGCAGGCGTTGGTCCAGGTTCAGCTCGGAAAAACGCAGTTCGCTGGTATGTGTGGTTTCAGAGGTCATAAAATTCGGATAATCCTTTATTAAGCTTGTTCGGGTTCCGCCGGCAAGATACGTTGTTTATCCAGGCTCCAGTTGTGCTGGATGCGGCCGCGGTTTCCGTAAAAATGTGCAAGCGTGTCGAAAAACTGCTGGGCCCGCTCGGGCAGACCCTGCTGAAGGTATGTTGCAACCTGGTTGTTTACATTACGGCGAAAGCCGGCT
>Ga0209300_1000129_pt1 | contig 47700 bp, 54 predicted proteins | sample Shrwel_input2_RT_FD_187535 | JGI IMG/M metagenome (GOLD analysis project Ga0209300, IMG submission 187535) | Subsurface microbial communities from deep shales in Ohio, USA - Utica-3 well 1 S input2 RT (SPAdes) (version 2) ... | reverse complement strand
TCGCTGGTCGGGGGTTTGTCTTTGCTCGGCGGAAACTATCAGTCGCAAGTAAACCTGCAGGGGGAGATGCATCGAAATGGAAATTGAAAAGGTGCTACATATCCTGCAGGACGGCCGTTTCCATTCGGGCGAAGTCATAGGTAAGGAGCTCGGGATATCGAGAGCTGCTGTATGGAAAGTGTTGCAGAAGGCTAAAGAGGAAAGCGGTATCGCCATTCATCGGGTTCCAGGCAAGGGCTATCGCCTGGCTAATCCGCTTTCACTACTGGATTCATCGAGACTCCTTCCCTCGCTAGCCGAGCTCAGTTGGGCGCTCTCGCTGCGCTCACAAATAGATTCCACAAACGCTGAAGCGTTAAGGCTAATGGCGGGGCGGTCCAGGCAGCCACTCGTTGTGCTGGCTGAGGCGCAATCCAATGGGCGTGGTCGCCGAGGTCGGCATTGGGTTAGCCCCTACGGCGAAAACCTGTACTTTACCTTGGGGTGCTCTGTCGCTGGGGGCTTCGCGCAACTTGCAGGCCTGAGTCTCGTAGTTGGCATCGCCACGCTACGCGCCCTCGAGTCAGAAGGATTGGCAAACGGTGGGCTTAAGTGGCCTAACGACATCTACTCCCATGGAAAAAAAATCGCTGGGATTCTGGTCGAAATAGCTGGCGACCCGGCGGACCTGTGCCAGGTGGCAATTGGTATAGGAGTCAATGTCAATATGACCGAGTCTGCTTCTAGCATCGATCAGGAGTGGACCTCGTTGCGGCTTCAACTTGGGCGGTTCGTAGATAGGTCGGCCTTGGCTATACAGCTTGCGCAGCAACTGCAACGTTATCTCCAGCGTTTCCTAGACAGGGGCTTTCACGCATTCAAGGATGAATGGGAACAAGCCCATCTGTGGCAGGGGGAGGAATGCCTGCTGAGTACGCCGTTGACCTCAATTGAAGGAGTTGTTCTAGGTGTCGACGGGCAGGGTGGGATTAGGCTGCGAGTTGATGGTCGCGAACAGGTATTCTGTGGGGGCGAGCTTAGCTTGAGACGGATTGAATGATTCTTGAACTGGACTGCGGTAATAGTTTAATCAAATCGAGGGTGGTCTCCAATGAGGGCATGGTCCTGGCGGTAGCCTCGTCCAGAGACAAGGAGGGGTTGGCTGCCTGGCTAAGCGCAAACACTGATTGGCAAATAGCGCGTGCGCGTTTAGTTAGCGTGCGAAGCCACGAAGAAACCCAGGCGATCGCGCATTTGGTTCTAAGTTACGCCAGTGAAGGGCTGGCTCAGGCGTCGGTTGCTACGAGCTATGCCGGTGTGACGAATGGCTACGATAGACCCGAGCAGTTAGGTGTGGATCGTTGGCTTGCGATATTAGGCGCGTTCGCTCTTTGTCGGCGATCCTTTGTGGTCATCGACCTAGGGACTGCTGTTACCGTGGATCTGGTTCGCGGCAACGGAGAGCATCTTGGTGGCTATATCGCGCCTGGGCTGGCGTTGCTGCGTCGTCAGTTGTCGTCGTCCACAGGGCGTATAGCGCTGGGTGAAGGACTCCCTGTCGGCACTCTAAACGATCCGGGGCGAAACACCGAGGAAGGCGTGGATCGAGGTTGTCGGCTCATGCTGAAGGCTTATGTCCAGGCCCAGATCGAGAACGCCAGATCGATCCTAGGTGATTGCCCCAAGGTCTACCTGACGGGCGGGGATGCGGAGCTGGTCTCCGACAGCGCTTCAACCGAGCACGTGCCCGATCTAGTGTTTCGTGGGTTGGCTATCGTCTGCCCTTGAGGAGCCTGTAATGCGCTGGCTATTGCTCTTGTTGCTTACCCTCAACGTCTTTTACTACTTGGCTCATCAGCAGCAGGCGCCGTTCAGGGTTCACCAGGTTGCGCCCGTCGAGGGATACACGGCCTCGTCTTCCGCCCTTCGGCTGGTGACGGAGGCTCCGCCGCCTCTTCGCGAAAGTTCTTCCCGGGCGCCGGAGCCTGGGCTTTGTCTTTTTTTGGGCGGGTTCGATCAGGAAGCGGCGGCGCGCCAAGTTGAGCAGCGCCTGCTCAGTCTGGATATCAAGTCAGGCGTTCAGGTCATTGAAACAAACGCTGGTACTGATTATTGGGTGTATCTGCCTCCGCTTGCTTCTCGGGCCGCCTCTCTGCGTCAGCTGCGCGAGCTGCAATCTCGAAATATCGACAGCTATATCGTGACGGTTGGGGATCTGGCCAACGGAATATCCTTGGGAATTTTTACGCAGCGGGATTCTGCGGAGGCGGTCGTGGCACGCTTGAGAGACATCGACTACGAAGCCTTGATCAGAGAGTTGCCGCGTATGCACCGCAGGTACTGGGTTCGTGTTGAGCCTCGCGACAGCCATTTGGTCGATGAAGGGCTGCTTGAAGGTCTGGTGTCGAGCATGCCTGCGATGCAGCATGCTCAGATGTCGTGCGATGCCATTGCATCACCACGCGTGTTTGAATAGAATGGCGCCCGCTTCGGGAAGGCACCAATAGGTGCGCTACCAAGTGACTGACAACCTAAGCTCAAGATTTTAAATGAGAAAAAGGTTGACAGGCTGAGGAAAGGCATGGAAAATGCCGCCTCACTTTGGAGGGGTTCCCGAGTGGCCAAAGGGATCAGACTGTAAATCTGACGTCATCGACTTCGAAGGTTCGAATCCTTCCCCCTCCACCAGATTAAGCGCAGGCGCAAGCTTACGCGGGTATAGTTTAGTGGTAGAACCTCAGCCTTCCAAGCTGATGATGCGGGTTCGATTCCCGCTACCCGCTCCAGCATGTGAATGTTTTTTATGCTCATGTAGCTCAGTTGGTAGAGCACACCCTTGGTAAGGGTGAGGTCAGCGGTTCAAATCCGCTCATGAGCTCCAAATCAAACAAAGGCAGATATGAGAATATCTGCCTTTGTTTTAATGGTGATCACCTAATTAGCACGATCATGGGAGGCGGTCTCGATGGCAAAAGAGAAGTTCGAACGTAACAAGCCGCACGTCAACGTCGGCACCATCGGTCACGTTGACCATGGCAAGACCACTCTGACCGCTGCGCTGACCCGCGTTTGCTCGGAAGTGTTCGGTTCCGCTCGCGTCGACTTCGACAAGATCGACAGCGCGCCGGAAGAGAAGGCTCGTGGTATCACCATCAACACCGCTCACGTAGAGTACGACTCGAACGTTCGTCACTACGCGCACGTTGACTGCCCGGGTCACGCCGACTACGTGAAGAACATGATCACCGGTGCTGCCCAGATGGACGGCGCGATCCTGGTTTGCTCGGCTGCTGACGGCCCCATGCCCCAGACGCGTGAGCACATCCTGCTGTCCCGTCAGGTAGGTGTTCCCTACATCGTCGTGTTCCTGAACAAGGCCGACATGGTCGACGACGCCGAGCTGCTGGAACTGGTCGAGATGGAAGTTCGCGACCTGCTGAGCACCTACGACTTCCCGGGTGACGACACGCCGATCATCGTTGGCTCTGCGCTGATGGCGCTGAACGGCGAGGACGAGAACGGCCTGGGCACCACTGCCGTCAAGAAGCTGGTCGAGACCCTGGATAGCTACATTCCGGAGCCGGTGCGTGCTATCGACAAGCCGTTCCTGATGCCGATCGAAGACGTGTTCTCGATCTCCGGTCGCGGTACCGTGGTTACCGGTCGTGTCGAGCGCGGCATCATCAAGGTGCAGGAAGAGATCGAAATCGTTGGTCTGCGTCCGACCACCAAGACTACCTGTACGGGTGTCGAGATGTTCCGCAAGCTGCTCGACGAAGGTCGTGCGGGCGAGAACTGCGGTGTGCTGCTGCGTGGCACCAAGCGTGACGAGGTTGAGCGTGGTCAGGTTCTGGCCAAGCCGGGCACCATCAAGCCGCACACCAAGTTCGAGGCGGAAGTGTACGTGCTGTCCAAGGAAGAAGGTGGTCGTCACACCCCGTTCTTCAAGGGCTACCGTCCGCAGTTCTACTTCCGTACCACCGACGTGACCGGTTCGTGCGAGCTGCCGGAAGGCGTTGAGATGGTTATGCCGGGCGACAACATCAAGATGGTTGTCACCCTGATCAAGCCGATCGCCATGGAAGACGGCCTGCGCTTCGCTATTCGCGAAGGCGGTCGTACCGTTGGTGCCGGCGTGGTCGCCAAGGTTGTTGAATAATTAGTTGATATAGCCTCTGCAGGTCGGCATAATAGTCGGCCTGTCTCTTTCTAGGCCAGTAGCTCAATTGGCAGAGCGGCGGTCTCCAAAACCGCAGGTTGGGGGTTCGATTCCCTCCTGGCCTGCCAACTTTCAAATTGAAAGTCCGGCAGTCTTTAGAAGGTTCTAGCAGATGAATGTCAAGGCTGAGGCCAAAGACTCGCGCTTCGATCTGGTGAAGTGGCTTGTAGTGGCTGCTTTGGTTCTGGTTGCTGTCGTGGGTAATCAGTTCTATTCCGCAGAGCCGATTCTCTATCGCGTCCTGGCGCTTGTTGCTGTCGCTGCTGTCGCTGGCTTTGTGGCCTTTCAGACTTCGAAGGGGCGTGCATTCGGTGTCCTCCTTAAAGAGGCGCGCATCGAGATTCGCAAGGTCGTTTGGCCGACTCGCCAGGAGACTACGCAGACCACACTGATCGTTGTGGTTGTGGTCCTGGTCATGGCCTTGCTGTTGTGGGGGCTCGACTCGCTGCTGGGTTGGCTGGTTTCCATGATCGTAGGTTAAGGATGTCTCGTGGCTAAGCGTTGGTATGTTGTGCATGCTTATTCGGGTTATGAAAAGCATGTGATGCGCTCGCTGGTCGAGCGCGTCAAGCTTGCAGGCATGGAAGAGTTTTTTGGCGAGATTCTCGTGCCCACCGAAGAGGTGGTGGAGATGCGCAACGGGCAGAAGCGCAAGAGCGAGCGCAAATTCTTCCCAGGCTACGTGTTGGTTCAGATGGATATGAACGAAGGCACTTGGCACCTGGTGAAGGATACCCCGCGTGTCATGGGCTTCATCGGTGGTACCGCTGATAAGCCTGCGCCTATCACTGATCGAGAGGCTGAGGCGATTCTGCGTCGGGTTGCTGATGGCAGTGATAAGCCGAAGCCCAAGACCCTGTTCGAGCCAGGTGAAGTGGTTCGGGTTGTGGACGGGCCGTTTGCCGACTTCAACGGCGTCGTTGAAGAGGTCAATTACGAGAAGAGCCGCATTCAGGTTGCGGTGCTGATTTTCGGGCGTTCCACTCCGGTGGAGCTCGAGTTCAGTCAGGTCGAAAAGGTCTGACGGAAAATTGCATCCCTGACCCCCGCTGCCAGCAGGCTGCGGGGTTTTTTGTCGGCGAGATGCTGGTAAGGGGAGCCGAAAGGCGTCTAACCCAAGAACGGAGTAGCTAATGGCTAAGAAAATTCAAGCTTATATCAAGCTTCAGGTTAAGGCCGGTCAGGCCAACCCGTCGCCGCCGGTCGGTCCTGCGCTCGGTCAGCATGGTGTCAATATCATGGAGTTCTGCAAGGCCTTCAATGCCCGTACGCAGGGGCAGGAGCCTGGTCTGCCTACTCCGGTGATCATCACCGTTTATAGCGACCGGAGCTTCACGTTCGAGACCAAGAGCACCCCGGCAGCAGTGCTGCTGAAGAAGGCTGCTGGTATCACCAGTGGCTCCGCTCGTCCGAACACTCAGAAGGTGGGCACTGTTACGCGCGCCCAGCTGGAAGAGATCGCCAAGACCAAGAACGCCGATCTGACCGCTGCTGACCTCGAGGCTGCTGTGCGCACCATCGCTGGTTCTGCTCGCAGCATGGGTCTGAACGTGGAGGGTGTGTAATGGCTAAGTTGACCAAGCGCCAGAAGGCCATTGCCGCCAAGGTTGAGGCTGGCAAGCAGTACGGTTTCGAGGAGGCCGCCGGCTTGCTCGCCGAGTTGTCGGCTGTGAAGTTCACCGAGTCGTTTGATATCGCGATCAACCTGGGTGTCGATCCGCGCAAATCCGACCAGGTCGTCCGTGGTGCGACCGTTCTGCCTAACGGTACTGGCAAGAGCGTACGGGTTGCCGTTTTCACGCAGGGGCCGGCGGCCGAAGCAGCTCTGGCTGCGGGTGCTGACCGCGTTGGTATGGACGATCTGGCTGCCGAAATGAAGGGCGGCGATCTGAGCTATGACGTGGTCATCGCGTCCCCGGATGCCATGCGCGTCGTAGGTCAGCTGGGTCAGGTTCTCGGCCCGCGTGGTTTGATGCCGAACCCGAAGGTTGGCACGGTCACGCCTGATGTCGCCACGGCTGTGAAAAACGCCAAGGCTGGTCAGGTGCGCTTCCGTACCGATAAGAACGGTATCATTCACACTTCGGTCGGCAAGGTTGGCTTCGCTCCGGAGCAGCTCAAGCAGAACGTTGAGGCTCTGCTGGCGGATCTGAAGCGCCTGAAGCCTTCGACCTCCAAGGGTATCTATGTCAAGCGCGTGACCCTGAGCACCACTATGGGGCCGGGGCTGATTATCGACCAGGCTTCTCTCGAGGCGTGAGTTCGGCGGAGCCCGCTTGGCGGGCTCTGCATTAAATTGGGGTCCCTGCCTGGCGGGGGCTATCCAAGACCGTAGGCGGCGCAAGCCTTAAACGTGAAAGCCTACGCAGAGGTGCTCCCGATTCATACCGAATCGACACCAACACCCGTCCGGCTCCGCCGGATGAACCGGTAAACACCAGGAGTTAAACCCGTGGCAATCAAGCTCGAAGACAAGAAAGCCATCGTCGCTGAAGTCAACGAGGCTGCCAATGCTGCCCTGTCCGCTGTCGTGGCCGATGCCCGTGGCGTGACTGTAGGGGCCATGACCGGACTCCGTAAAGAGGCCCGCGAGGCTGGTGTGTACGTGCGAGTCGTACGTAACACTCTGCTACGCCGAGCCGTCGAAGGCACCCAGTTTGAAGTGCTGAATGACGTGTTCAAGGGCCCGACCCTGATTGCGTTCTCCAACGAGCATCCGGGCGCAGCCGCTCGCATCTTCAAGGAGTTCTCCAAGGGTCAGGACAAGTTCGAGATCAAGGCCGCTGCATTCGAGGGTCAGTTCCTCGCAGCCAACCAGATCGACGTACTGGCAACCCTGCCGACCTACGATGAAGCCGTGGCTCAGCTGATGAGCGTCATCCAGGGCGCAACCAGCAAGCTGGCTCGCACGCTGGCGGCTATTCGCGACCAGAAAGAAGCTGCTGCTGCCTGATCGGCACGGTCTCTTTCAGCTTTCTTACTTATTCAGATGGCCTCAAGCCGTCGCCCCAATACAGGAATTAGAGTCATGGCTCTTACCAACGAAGATATCATCAACGCCGTTTCCGAAATGTCCGTGATGCAGGTCGTCGAACTGATCAAGGCAATGGAAGAGAAGTTCGGTGTGACCGCTGCTGCTGCCGTTGCCGCTGCTCCGGCCGCTGCCGCTGCTGCTGCTGAAGAGCAAACCGAGTTCACCATCGTTCTGGCCGAAGCCGGCGACAAGAAGGTCAACGTGATCAAGGCTGTTCGCGAACTGACCGGCCTGGGCCTGAAAGAAGCCAAGGCTGTCGTTGACGGCGCCCCGGGCGTGGTCAAGGAAGGCGTTTCGAAAGAAGAAGCCGAAGCTGCCAAGAAGGCTCTGGAAGAAGCAGGCGCCAAAGTCGAGCTCAAGTAAGCGACGACTTTGCGTCTACAGCCGAAACGCTACGCGTGAGGCTGACGGCTGGTGGCTTTGGCCACCGGCCTTTTTCCGTTATGGCTGACGATGTCGGTCCATGACGGTCCATCCGGACCAGGATGGTGCGAACCTCGATTCGCAAGATTTTCTGGCTGCTCCCGCCGGGAGAGGCCAACAAGCAGGTGACCAAGCTGGGGAACGCTGATGGCTTACTCATACACTGAGAAAAAACGTATCCGCAAGGACTTTAGCAAGTTACCGCACGTAATGGACGTGCCGTATCTTTTGGCCATCCAGCTGGATTCGTATCGCGAATTCCTGCAGGCAGGAGCTACCAAAGATCAGTTCCGTGACATTGGCTTGCACGCGGCCTTCAAATCCGTTTTCCCGATTATCAGTTACTCTGGCAACGCGGCGCTGGAGTATGTCGGCTACCGTCTGGGCGAGCCTGCCTTCGACGTGAAAGAGTGCGTTCTGCGCGGCGTCACCTTCGCAGTCCCGTTGCGGGTCAAGGTGCGTCTGATCATTTTCGACAAGGAGTCGTCGAACAAGGCCATCAAGGACATCAAGGAGCAGGAAGTCTACATGGGGGAAATCCCCCTCATGACCGAGAACGGTACCTTCATCATCAACGGTACCGAGCGCGTGATCGTTTCCCAGCTGCATCGTTCGCCTGGTGTTTTCTTCGATCACGACCGCGGCAAGACGCACAGCTCCGGTAAGCTGCTCTATTCTGCGCGGATCATTCCGTACCGCGGCTCCTGGCTGGACTTCGAGTTCGACCCCAAGGATGCGGTATTCGTCCGTATCGACCGCCGCCGCAAGCTGCCGGCGAGTGTGCTGCTGCGCGCACTCAACTACAGCACCGAGGAAATCCTCACGGCGTTCTACGATACGAACGTGTTCCATGTTCGTGGCGAGCAGCTTGCGCTGGAGCTGGTGCCGCAGCGGCTGCGCGGTGAAATCGCTACGTTCGACATCACCGATGGCAGTGGCAAGGTTATCGTCGAGCAGGGGCGCCGTATCACTGCGCGCCATATCAACCAGCTCGACAAGTCCGGCATCAAAGAGCTGGTTATGCCGATGGACTATGTCCTCGGTCGTACCGTAGCCAAGGCGATCGTGCATCCGTCTACCGGAGAGATCATCGCCGAATGCAACACCGAACTGACCGTCGAAGCCTTGGCCAAGATCGTCAAGGCGGGCGTGGTGCGTTTCGAGACGTTGTATACCAACGATATCGATTGCGGTCCGTTCATTTCCGACACGCTGAAGATCGACTCGACCACCAACCAGCTAGAGGCGCTGGTAGAAATCTACCGCATGATGCGTCCTGGTGAGCCGCCAACCAAGGATGCCGCCGAAACGCTGTTCAACAACCTGTTCTTCACGGCTGAGCGCTACGACCTGTCGGCCGTCGGCCGCATGAAGTTCAACCGCCGCATCGGCCGTGCCGAGATCGAAGGCTCCGGTGTGTTGAGCCGTGAGGACATCGTTGCGGTACTCAAGACTCTGGTCGACATCCGTAACGGCAAAGGCATCGTCGATGACATCGACCACCTGGGTAACCGGCGTGTGCGTTGTGTCGGCGAAATGGCCGAGAACCAGTTCCGCGTCGGCCTGGTGCGCGTCGAGCGCGCGGTCAAGGAACGCCTGTCGATGGCCGAGAGCGAAGGCCTGATGCCGCAGGACCTGATCAACGCCAAGCCGGTCGCGGCGGCGGTGAAGGAGTTTTTCGGCTCCAGCCAGCTCTCGCAGTTCATGGACCAGAACAACCCGCTGTCCGAGATCACCCACAAGCGCCGCGTCTCTGCACTCGGCCCGGGCGGTCTGACCCGTGAGCGCGCCGGCTTCGAGGTCCGCGACGTGCACCCGACCCATTACGGCCGCGTGTGCCCGATCGAAACCCCTGAAGGTCCGAACATCGGTCTGATCAACTCGCTGGCCGCCTATGCCCGCACCAACCAGTACGGCTTCCTGGAAAGCCCGTACCGTGTGGTCAAGGACGGCGAGGTCACCGACGAGATCGTGTTCCTGTCGGCAATCGAAGAAGCCGATCATGTCATTGCGCAGGCATCGGCGAAGCTTGATGGTCGTAAGCTGGTCGACGAACTCGTCGCCGTACGTCACCTGAACGAGTTCACCGTAAAGGCGCCGGAAGACGTGACGCTGATGGACGTGTCGCCGAAGCAGGTCGTTTCGGTCGCGGCCTCGCTGATTCCGTTCCTCGAGCACGACGACGCCAACCGCGCCCTCATGGGTTCGAACATGCAGCGTCAGGCGGTGCCGACCCTGCGCTCGGACAAGCCGTTGGTGGGTACCGGCATGGAGCGCAACGTCGCTCGGGATTCCGGTGTCTGCGTCGTTGCCCGTCGTGGTGGGGTGATCGATTCGGTCGATGCCAGCCGCATCGTGGTTCGCGTGAATGATGATGAGGTCGAGACCGGCGAGGCCGGTGTGGATATCTACAACCTCACCAAGTACACGCGCTCCAACCAGAACACCTGCATCAATCAGCGTCCGCTGGTACAGAAGGGCGATCAGGTGGCTCGTGGCGACATCATGGCGGATGGTCCGTCCACCGACATGGGCGAGCTGGCGCTGGGTCAGAACATGCGCGTCGCATTCATGCCGTGGAATGGCTTCAACTTCGAAGACTCCATCTGCCTGTCCGAACGCGTTGTTCAGGAAGATCGCTTTACCACGATCCATATCCAGGAGCTGACCTGTGTGTCGCGTGACACCAAGCTCGGCCCGGAAGAGATCACCGCGGATATCCCGAACGTGGGTGAGGCTGCGCTGAACAAGCTGGACGAGGCCGGTATCGTCTACGTCGGTGCCGAAGTCGGCCCCGGTGACATCTTGGTCGGCAAGGTCACGCCGAAGGGCGAAACCCAGCTGACGCCGGAAGAGAAACTGCTGCGCGCGATCTTTGGCGAGAAGGCCAGCGACGTGAAGGACACCTCCCTGCGTGTACCGACCGGTACCAAGGGCACCGTCATCGACGTGCAGGTCTTCACCCGTGACGGCGTGGAGCGTGATTCGCGTGCGCTGGCCATCGAGAAGATGCAGCTCGACGAGATTCGCAAGGACCTCAACGAAGAGTTCCGCATCGTCGAAGGTGCGACCTTCGAACGTCTGCGTTCGGCGCTGGTCGGTGCGACCGCCGAAGGCGGCGCGGGCTTGAAGAAAGGTACCGAGCTGAACGACGAGGTGCTCGACGGGCTGGAGCGCCACCAGTGGTTCAAGCTGCGCATGGCCGACGACGCGCTCAACGAGCAGCTGGAAAAGGCTCAGGCCTACCTGTCCGATCGCCGTCAGCTGCTCGATGAAAAGTTCGAGGACAAGAAGCGCAAGCTGCAGCAGGGCGACGACCTGGCTCCGGGCGTGCTGAAGATTGTCAAGGTCTACCTGGCGATCAAGCGCCGCATCCAGCCGGGCGACAAGATGGCTGGTCGCCACGGTAACAAGGGTGTGGTCTCGGTGATCATGCCGGTCGAGGACATGCCTCACGACGCCAATGGCGTGCCGGTGGACATCGTGCTCAACCCGCTGGGCGTACCGTCGCGCATGAACGTCGGTCAGATCCTCGAAACCCACCTGGGCCTTGCGGCCAAGGGCCTGGGCGAGAAGATCAACCTGATGCTCGAAGAGCAGCGCAAGGTGATCGAGCTGCGCAAGTTCCTGCACGAGATCTACAACGAGATCGGCGGTCGTCAGGAGAACCTTGACGAGCTGAGCGACCAGGAAGTGCTCGCTCTGGCGGAGAACCTGCGCAAGGGCGTGCCGATGGCGACCCCGGTGTTCGACGGGGCCAAGGAGCGCGAGATCAAGGCGATGCTCAAGCTCGCCGATCTGCCCGAGAGCGGCCAGATGCAGCTGTATGATGGCCGGACCGGCAATGCGTTCGAGCGCACCACTACTGTCGGCTACATGTACATGCTGAAGCTGAACCACCTGGTCGACGACAAGATGCACGCGCGTTCCACCGGTTCCTACAGCCTGGTTACCCAGCAGCCGCTGGGCGGCAAGGCGCAGTTCGGTGGTCAGCGCTTCGGGGAGATGGAGGTCTGGGCGCTGGAAGCTTATGGCGCTGCCTACACCCTGCAGGAAATGCTCACGGTCAAGTCGGACGACGTGAACGGGCGGACCAAGATGTACAAGAACATCGTGGACGGCGATCACCGCATGGAGGCCGGTATGCCGGAATCCTTCAACGTGTTGATCAAAGAAATCCGCTCGCTCGGTATCGATATCGATCTGGAAACCGAATAACCACGCACCGCCCACGCGGCGCCGGCGCGAGCCGGCTGCCGCAGGTCCGTGAGGAGGAAAGGCCTTGAAAGACTTGCTTAATCTGTTGAAAAACCAGGGTCAAATCGAAGAGTTCGATGCCATCAAGATTGCCCTGGCTTCGCCTGAGATGATCCGTTCGTGGTCGTTCGGTGAGGTGAAGAAGCCCGAGACCATCAACTACCGTACGTTCAAGCCCGAGCGCGACGGCCTGTTCTGCGCCAAGATCTTCGGCCCGGTCAAGGACTACGAGTGCCTGTGCGGCAAGTACAAGCGCCTGAAGCACCGCGGCGTGATCTGTGAGAAGTGCGGCGTCGAAGTCGCGCTGGCCAAGGTGCGCCGCGAGCGCATGGCTCACATCGAACTGGCTTCGCCGGTTGCTCACATCTGGTTCCTGAAGTCGCTGCCGTCCCGTATCGGTCTGCTGCTGGACATGACCCTGCGCGACATCGAGCGTGTGCTCTATTTCGAGAGCTACGTGGTCATCGATCCGGGCATGACCACGCTGGAAAAAGGTCAGCTGCTCAACGATGAGCAGTACTTCGAAGCGCTGGAAGAGTTCGGCGACGATTTCGATGCCCGCATGGGGGCCGAGGCCGTGCGTGAGTTGCTGGGCCAGATCGATCTGGAGCACGAGATCAACCGTCTGCGGGAAGAGATTCCGCAGACCAACTCGGAAACCAAGATCAAGAAGCTGTCCAAGCGGCTGAAGCTGATGGAAGCCTTCCACGGCTCGGGCAACCTGCCCGAGTGGATGGTGCTGACCGTCCTGCCTGTGCTGCCGCCGGACCTGCGTCCGCTGGTTCCGCTCGATGGCGGCCGCTTCGCGACCTCGGATCTCAACGATCTGTATCGCCGGGTGATCAACCGGAACAACCGTCTGAAGCGTCTGCTCGATCTGGCCGCGCCGGACATCATCGTGCGCAATGAAAAGCGCATGCTGCAGGAAGCGGTCGACGCGCTGCTGGACAACGGTCGCCGTGGCCGTGCCATCACCGGCTCGAACAAGCGCCCGCTCAAGTCGCTGGCCGACATGATCAAGGGCAAGCAAGGTCGTTTCCGCCAGAACCTGCTGGGTAAGCGCGTCGACTATTCCGGCCGTTCGGTTATCACCGTAGGCCCGACCCTGCGCCTGCACCAGTGCGGTCTGCCGAAGAAAATGGCACTCGAGCTGTTCAAGCCGTTCATTTTCGGCAAGCTCGAAGCCAAAGGCATGGCTACCACGATCAAGGCCGCCAAGAAGATGGTCGAGCGTGAGCTGCCCGAGGTCTGGGACGTGCTCGCCGAGGTCATCCGCGAACATCCGGTCCTGCTCAACCGCGCGCCGACCCTGCACCGACTGGGCATTCAGGCGTTCGAGCCGGTGCTGATCGAAGGTAAGGCAATCCAGCTGCATCCGCTGGTATGTGCGGCGTACAACGCTGACTTCGACGGCGACCAGATGGCCGTGCACGTCCCGCTGACCCTCGAGGCTCAGTTGGAGGCGCGTGCCCTGATGATGTCGACGAACAACGTGCTGTCGCCGGCCAACGGCGAGCCGATCATCGTGCCGTCGCAGGACGTGGTTCTCGGTCTGTATTACATGACCCGAGAGGCCGTCAACGCCAAGGGTGAAGGCCGTGTCTTCGCCGATCTGCAGGAAGTCGACCGCGTGTTCCGTGCGGGCGAGGCGTCGTTGCATGCGCGTGTGAAAGTGCGCATCAACGAGACCATCAACGAGCGTGATGGCAGCGTCACGCGCAATACCCGCATCGTCGACACCACCGTTGGCCGCGCGCTGCTGTTCCAGATCGTTCCGGCTGGCATGCCGTTCGATGTGGTCAACCAGCCGATGAAGAAAAAGGCTATTTCCAAGCTGATCAACCAGGCCTACCGTACCGTCGGCCTGAAAGACACGGTGATCTTCGCCGACCAGCTGATGTACACCGGTTTCGCCTACTCGACCCTGTCCGGCGTCTCCATCGGCGTCAATGACTTCGTCATCCCTGATGAGAAGGCGCGCATCATCGATGCGGCGACCGAAGAAGTGAAGGAGATCGAAAGCCAGTACGCCTCCGGTCTGGTTACCCAGGGCGAGAAGTACAACAAGGTGATCGACCTCTGGTCGAAAGCGAACGACGAAGTCTCCAAGGCGATGATGGCCAACCTTTCGAAAGAGAAGGTCGTCGATCGCGAAGGCAAGGAAGTGGAGCAGGACTCGTTCAACTCCATGTACATGATGGCCGACTCCGGTGCGCGGGGTTCCGCAGCGCAGATTCGCCAGCTGGCCGGTATGCGCGGCCTGATGGCCAAGCCGGACGGCTCGATCATCGAGACCCCGATCACCGCGAACTTCCGTGAGGGTCTGAACGTACTCCAGTACTTCATTTCGACCCACGGTGCACGTAAGGGTCTGGCCGACACCGCGCTGAAGACTGCCAACTCCGGTTATCTGACCCGCCGTCTGGTTGACGTCGCTCAGGACCTGGTCGTAACCGAGCATGACTGTGGCACCGAGCAGGGCCTGCACATGACTCCGCACATCGAGGGTGGCGACGTCGTCGAGCCGCTGGGTGAGCGGGTGCTGGGCCGGGTCATCGCACGCGATGTGCTCAAACCGGGCACCGAAGAAGTGCTGGTTCCGGCCGGTACCCTGATCGACGAGCAATGGGTCGACTTCATCGAGCTGAACAGCATCGACGAAGTGGTCGTGCGTTCGCCGATCAGCTGCGAAACCCGCTATGGCATCTGCTCGAAGTGCTACGGCCGCGACCTGGCCCGTGGCCATCTGGTCAACATCGGTGAAGCAGTCGGTGTCATCGCGGCTCAGTCGATCGGTGAGCCGGGTACCCAGCTGACCATGCGTACCTTCCACATCGGTGGTGCGGCGAGCCGGACCTCGGCTGTCGATAACGTACTGGTGAAGAATGGCGGTGTGATCCGCCTGCACAACCTCAAGTACGTCGAGCGTGCCGACGGTGCGCTGATTGCTGTGTCGCGTTCCGGTGAGCTGGCGGTTGCCGACGACTTCGGTCGTGAGCGCGAGCGCTACAAGCTGCCGTACGGTGCCGTTATTTCGGTCAAGGAAGGTGACAAGGTCGAGGCGGGGGCTGTCGTGGCCAAGTGGGACCCGCACACCCACCCGATCGTCACCGAGATGAAGGGGCGTGTGACCTTCGTCGGTATGGAAGAGAACATCACCATCAAGCGTCAGACCGACGAGCTGACGGGGCTGACCAACATCGAGGTGATGGATCCGAAGGATCGTCCGGCTGCCGGTAAGGATATTCGTCCGGCCGTGAAGCTGGTCGATGCCAGTGGCAAGGACCTGCTGCTGCCGGGCACCGACGTTCCGGCTCAGTACTTCCTGCCCGCCAATGCGCTGGTCGGTGTGGCCGATGGTGCCGAGGTGGGCGTGGGCGACGTCATCGCACGTATCCCGCAGGAAACCTCCAAGACCCGCGACATCACCGGTGGTCTGCCTCGCGTGGCCGACCTGTTCGAGGCGCGCCGTCCGAAGGAGCCTTCGATTCTGGCCGAGATCAGCGGCACGATTTCGTTCGGCAAGGAAACCAAGGGCAAGCGTCGTCTGGTCATCACGCCGACCGATGGTAGCGATCCGTACGAAGAGCTGATTCCGAAGTGGCGTCACCTCAACGTCTTCGAAGGCGAGCAGGTGAACAAGGGCGAAGTGATTTCCGACGGCCCGAGCAACCCGCACGACATCCTGCGACTGCTGGGCGTCAGTGCACTGGCGCGCTACATCGTCAACGAGATCCAGGACGTTTATCGCCTTCAGGGCGTAAAGATCAACGACAAGCACATCGAGACCATCCTGCGGCAGATGCTGCGCAAGGTCGAGATCACCGAGTCGGGCGATTCCAGCTTCATCAAGGGTGATCAGATGGAGCTGACTCAGGTGCTGGAAGAGAACGAGCGCTTGAGTGAAGAGGACAAGTTCGTCGCCAAGTATGTGCGCGTCCTGCTGGGTATCACCAAGGCATCGCTGTCGACCGAGTCGTTCATCTCCGCAGCGTCCTTCCAGGAGACCACTCGCGTACTCACCGAGGCGGCAGTGACTGGCAAGCGCGACTATCTGCGTGGCCTGAAGGAAAACGTGGTCGTCGGTCGTCTGATCCCGGCGGGTACCGGTCTGGCCTATCACAGCGAGCGCAAGCGCAAGCGTGATGCCGACAAGCCGGTACGGGTGAGTGCTGACGAAGTGGAAGCAGCGCTGACCGAAGCGCTGAACTCCAGCGGTAGCTGAGCAAGTAGGCTCCGACGCTGTCGGGGCCTGCCTTGACGGGGTATGAGAAGCTCTTTAGACTCTCGTTCCCTTAATTTGGCGGGGCTACGCGCCCTGCCATTTTTCGTTTGTGTCGAAAGACAACAGTGGAGCTAGTAGATGGCAACTATCAACCAGCTGGTACGCCAGCCGCGCAAGCGCGTCGTCGAAAAGAGCGACGTACCTGCGCTGCAGAACTGCCCGCAACGTCGTGGCGTGTGCACTCGCGTGTACACCACCACGCCGAAGAAACCGAACTCCGCACTGCGTAAGGTGTGCCGTGTTCGTCTGACCAATGGCTATGAAGTCGCCTCCTACATCGGTGGTGAGGGTCATAACCTGCAAGAGCACAGTGTGGTGCTGATCCGTGGCGGTCGTGTAAAGGACCTGCCGGGTGTGCGTTACCACACCGTACGTGGTTCGCTGGATACCTCCGGCGTGAAGGACCGCAAGCAGGGCCGTTCCAAGTACGGCGCCAAGCGTCCGAAGTAAGCAGTATTTCTATTTATCTGAGTCGATAAGAGTAAGGTCGGGCGTAACAGGTCGTTACCGTCCCGAGCTAACCTGAAGACCGTTTGAGGGCTTATCAATGCCAAGACGTCGTGTAGCAGCCAAGCGCGAGATCCTGGACGATCCGAAGTACGGAAGTCTGATCCTGGCCAAGTTCATGAACCACGTGATGGAAAGCGGCAAGAAGGCCGTGGCCGAGCGTATCGTTTACGGTGCGCTGGACAAGGTCAAGGAACGCAAGAACAGCGATCCCCTGGAAGTCTTCGAAAAAGCACTCGATGCCATCGCTCCGCTGGTCGAAGTCAAGTCCCGCCGTGTCGGCGGTGCCACCTACCAGGTTCCGGTCGAAGTTCGTCCGTCCCGTCGTAATGCCCTGGCCATGCGCTGGCTGGTCGACGCTGCGCGCAAGCGTGGCGAGAAATCCATGGCGCTGCGTCTCGCTGGCGAACTGCTGGATGCTTTTGAAGGTAAAGGCGCTGCCGTGAAGAAGCGCGAAGACGTGCATCGTATGGCCGAGGCCAACAAGGCGTTCTCGCACTACCGCTTCTAATTCAAGCGCAATTTCTACGAGGACCTTATTTTGGCTCGTACTACCCCGATTAACCGCTACCGTAACATCGGTATCTGCGCGCACGTCGATGCGGGCAAGACCACTACCACGGAGCGTGTTCTGTTTTATACCGGCGTCAACCACAAGCTGGGCGAGGTTCACGACGGCGCGGCGACCACCGACTGGATGGTGCAGGAGCAGGAGCGTGGTATCACCATCACCTCCGCGGCCGTCACGACTTTCTGGCAGGGCTCGCGTGCCCAGTTCCCGGACAAGTACCGCATCAACGTTATCGACACCCCCGGTCACGTTGACTTCACCATCGAAGTGGAGCGTTCGCTGCGCGTGCTCGATGGCGCTGTCGTGGTCTTCTGCGGCACCTCTGGTGTGGAGCCTCAGTCGGAAACGGTTTGGCGTCAGGCCAACAAGTACGGCGTGCCGCGTATCGTCTACGTGAACAAGATGGACCGCCAGGGCGCCAACTTCCTGCGCGTGGTCGAGCAGATCAAGAAGCGCCTGGGGCACACCCCGGTGCCGGTCCAGCTTGCCATCGGCGCGGAAGAGAACTTCCAGGGCCAGATCGACCTGATCAAGATGAAGGCGATCTACTGGAACGACGAAGACAAGGGCATGACCTATCGCGAGGAAGAGATTCCTGCGGAGCTCGCCGAGCTGGCTGCCGAGTACCGTTCCAACATGGTCGAGTCGGCTGCCGAAGCCAACGAAGAGCTGATGAACAAGTACCTCGAGGAGGGCGATCTCTCCAATGAGGAGATCAAGGCCGGCCTCCGTCAGCGTACCTTGGCTTGTGAAATCGTTCCGGCTGTTTGCGGTTCCTCCTTCAAGAACAAGGGCGTTCCCCTGGTTCTCGATGCGGTGATCGACTTCCTGCCGGCTCCGGACGAGGTGCCGTCGATCAAGGGTGTCAGCCCTGACAACGACGAGATCGTCGACGAGCGTCACTCTTCCGATGACGAGCCGTTTGCTGCTCTGGCGTTCAAGATCGCCACTGACCCGTTCGTTGGTACTTTGACCTTCGTGCGTGTCTACTCCGGCGTATTGTCGTCGGGCGACTCGGTAATCAATTCGGTCAAGGGCAAGAAAGAGCGCGTCGGGCGGATGGTGCAGATGCACGCCAACCAGCGTGAAGAGATCAAGGAATGTCGTGCCGGCGATATCGCCGCGCTGATCGGCATGAAGGATGTCACCACTGGTGATACGCTTTGTGACCCTGACAAGCAGATCGTGCTCGAGCGTATGGATTTCCCGGAGCCGGTGATTCACGTCGCTGTTGAGCCGAAGACCAAGGCTGACCAGGAGAAGATGGGCATTGCTCTGGGCAAGCTCGCTCAGGAAGATCCGTCGTTCCGCGTCAAGACCGACGAAGAGTCCGGCCAGACCATCATTGGTGGTATGGGTGAGCTTCACCTGGACATCATTGTCGACCGGATGAAGCGTGAGTTCGGTGTCGAGGCCAACATCGGCAAGCCGCAGGTTGCCTATCGCGAGATGATCCGCAACAAGTGCGAGATCGAAGGCAAGTTTGTTCGTCAGTCCGGTGGTCGTGGCCAGTTCGGTCATTGCTGGATTCGCTTCGAGCCCTCCGACGAAGGTCAGGAAGGTCTGGAGTTCAAGAACGAAGTCGTCGGTGGTGTGGTTCCGAAGGAATACATCCCGGCAATCCAGAAAGGTATCGAGGAGCAGATGAAGAACGGCGTTCTCGCCGGTTATCCGCTGCTCGGCCTGAAAGCCACCGTCTTCGATGGTTCTTACCACGACGTGGACTCCAACGAGATGGCGTTCAAGATCGCGGCTTCCATGGCGACCAAGCAGCTTTCCCAGAAGGGTGGCGCGGTACTGCTCGAGCCGATCATGAAGGTCGAGGTGGTCACTCCCGAGGATTACATGGGCGACGTGATGGGCGACCTGAACCGTCGTCGCGGCCTGATCCAAGGCATGGAAGACACCGTTTCCGGCAAGGTTATCCGTGCCGAGGTGCCGCTGGGTGAGATGTTCGGTTACGCTACGGACGTTCGCTCCATGTCGCAGGGTCGTGCAAGCTACTCCATGGAGTTCTCGAAGTACGCGGAAGCGCCGGCCAACATCGCCGAAGCTATCATCAAAAAACAAGGTTGATTCAGCCCTTTAAGTAAGAGGTTTACTGTCGTGGCTAAGGAAAAATTCGAACGTAACAAACCGCACGTCAATGTCGGCACCATCGGTCACGTTGACCATGGCAAGACCACTCTGACCGCTGCGCTGACCCGCGTTTGCTCGGAAGTGTTCGGTTCCGCTCGCGTCGACTTCGACAAGATCGACAGCGCGCCGGAAGAGAAGGCTCGTGGTATCACCATCAACACCGCTCACGTAGAGTACGACTCGAACGTTCGTCACTACGCGCACGTTGACTGCCCGGGTCACGCCGACTACGTGAAGAACATGATCACCGGTGCTGCCCAGATGGACGGCGCGATCCTGGTTTGCTCGGCTGCTGACGGCCCCATGCCCCAGACGCGTGAGCACATCCTGCTGTCCCGTCAGGTAGGTGTTCCCTACATCGTCGTGTTCCTGAACAAGGCCGACATGGTCGACGACGCCGAGCTGCTGGAACTGGTCGAGATGGAAGTTCGCGACCTGCTGAGCACCTACGACTTCCCGGGTGACGACACGCCGATCATCGTTGGCTCTGCGCTGATGGCGCTGAACGGCGAGGACGAGAACGGCCTGGGCACCACTGCCGTCAAGAAGCTGGTCGAGACCCTGGATAGCTACATTCCGGAGCCGGTGCGTGCTATCGACAAGCCGTTCCTGATGCCGATCGAAGACGTGTTCTCGATCTCCGGTCGCGGTACCGTGGTTACCGGTCGTGTCGAGCGCGGCATCATCAAGGTGCAGGAAGAGATCGAAATCGTTGGTCTGCGTCCGACCACCAAGACTACCTGTACGGGTGTCGAGATGTTCCGCAAGCTGCTCGACGAAGGTCGTGCGGGCGAGAACTGCGGTGTGCTGCTGCGTGGCACCAAGCGTGACGAGGTTGAGCGTGGTCAGGTTCTGGCCAAGCCGGGCACCATCAAGCCGCACACCAAGTTCGAGGCGGAAGTGTACGTGCTGTCCAAGGAAGAAGGTGGTCGTCACACCCCGTTCTTCAAGGGCTACCGTCCGCAGTTCTACTTCCGTACCACCGACGTGACCGGTTCGTGCGAGCTGCCGGAAGGCGTTGAGATGGTTATGCCGGGCGACAACATCAAGATGGTTGTCACCCTGATCAAGCCGATCGCCATGGAAGACGGCCTGCGCTTCGCTATTCGCGAAGGCGGTCGTACCGTTGGTGCCGGCGTGGTCGCCAAGGTCATCGAATAAGTTCGGTGAGTCTGGAAAAGGGCCCCTTCGGGGGCCCTTTTCTATTGCTGGTCATTTATTGACACCCCCTGGACGCATCCGTACAATTGCGCCTCCTTTTATCAGGCGTTTTCGTCTGGTAGGGATGGCTAATTGGAGTCTGAGGTCAAAATGCAAAACCAACAAATCCGTATTCGGTTGAAGGCTTTTGACCATCGCCTGATCGATCAATCAACCCAGGAAATCGTGGAGACCGCGAAACGTACTGGTGCTCAGGTGCGTGGTCCGATTCCGCTGCCAACCCGCAAAGAGCGGTTCACTGTGCTGATTTCTCCGCACGTCAACAAAGACGCGCGTGATCAGTATGAAATCCGAACCCACAAGCGTGTGCTGGACATCGTTCAGCCGACCGATAAGACGGTCGATGCGCTGATGAAGCTCGATCTTGCGGCTGGCGTGGAAGTGCAGATCAGCCTCGGCTAAAACGCTCTGTTTTAGTCGTGTAACGCTCTGAAATGGGCGGCCATAGCGGGTGAAAGCCCCGTACACTCAAGAGGTTTAAAAATGACTATTGGTGTAGTCGGTCGTAAGTGCGGCATGACCCGCATCTTCACCGAAGAAGGTGTCTCTATTCCGGTTACGGTCATCGAGATCGAGCCGAATCGCGTCACCCAGTTCAAGAACGAAGAAAGCGATGGCTACCGTGCGGTGCAGGTTACCGTTGGTGAGCGTCGTGCTTCCCGTGTGACCAAAGCGCAGGCCGGTCACTTCGCTAAGGCGAATGTCGCTGCAGGTCGCGCCGTTCTGGAGTTTCGTCTGGAAGACGGCGAATACCAGGCTGGTGACGAAATCAAGGCGGAAATCTTTCAGGCAGGACAGCTGGTGGATGTCACCGGTCAGTCCAAGGGTAAAGGCTTTGCCGGTACCATCAAGCGCTGGAATTTCCGTGGTCAGGACAATACCCACGGTAACTCCGTATCCCACCGCGTCCCGGGATCCATCGGTCAGTGCCAGACTCCTGGTCGTGTATTCAAGGGCAAAAAGATGTCCGGGCACATGGGCGCCGAGCGCGTAACCGTGCAGTCCCTGGAAATCGTGCGTGTCGATGCCGAGCGCAACCTCCTGCTGGTCAAGGGCGCAGTGCCCGGTGCGACCGGTGGCGACGTTCTCGTGCGTCCGGCCGTCAAGGCTCGCGGTTAAGGGGGAGTTCACATGCAATTGAATGTTAATGGCGCTCAGGCCATCGAAGTCTCCGATCGCGCCTTTGGTGGCGAGTTCAACGAGACCCTCGTGCACCAGGCTGTAGTTGCCTACATGGCTGGTGGTCGTCAGGGCAGCAAGCAGCAGAAAAGCCGTTCCGATGTCTCCGGTGGCGGTAAGCGCCCCTGGCGCCAGAAGGGTACCGGTCGCGCGCGTGCGGGTACTACTCGTGGTCCGATCTGGCGTGGCGGTGGCGTTACCTTTGCTGCTCGTCCGCAGAATCATGAGCAAAAGCTCAACAAGAAGATGTATCGCGCGGCTCTGCGCTCCATCCTCAGTGAGCTGGTCCGCTCGGAGCGCCTGGTGGTTGTCGAGGATTTCGCCGTTGATTCGCCGAAAACCAAGCAACTAGCCGGCAAGCTGAACGGCATGGGCCTGAATGACGTGCTCATTGTTTCCGATGCCGTTGATCAGAACCTGTATCTGGCTGCCCGCAACCTGCCGCACGTGGATGTCCGCGATGTGCAGGGTTCGGATCCGGTCAGCCTCATTGCCTACGACAAGGTGCTCATCACCGTGTCGGCTGTGAAGAAATTCGAGGAGCTGCTGGGATGAACCAGGAACGCGTATTCAAAGTTCTGCTTGGTCCGCACGTCTCCGAGAAGGCAACTGTGCTGGCCGATGGCAAGAGCCAATTCGTATTCAAGGTTGCGACTGACGCAACCAAGCTGGAAATCAAGAAGGCTGTTGAAAGCCTGTTCGGCGTGAAGGTTGCTGCCGTCAATACCCTGAATGTTCAGGGCAAGACCAAGCGTACCGCTCGCGGTCTGGGCAAGCGCAACGACTGGAAGAAGGCGTACATCGCTCTTCAGCCGGGCCAGGATCTCGATTTCGCCAGCAGTGCTGAGTAAGGAAGGGGTGCATCATGGCAATCGTTAAATGCAAGCCGACTTCCGCGGGCCGCCGTTTTGTGGTCAAGGTGGTCAATCAGGAGCTTCACAAAGGCGCTCCTTACGCACCGCTGGTCGAGAAGAAGTCGAAAACCGGTGGCCGTAACAACAACGGTCGCATCACCACTCGTCACGTCGGTGGTGGTCATAAGCAGCACTATCGTCTGGTCGATTTTCGCCGCAACAAGGATGGCATTCCTGCCATCGTCGAGCGTGTCGAATATGACCCGAACCGTACTGCTCACATTGCGCTGCTGAAGTATGCCGATGGCGAGCGTCGCTACATCATCGCACCGAAAGGTGTCGCTGCTGGCGATCAGCTGGTTTCCGGTGTCAATGCGCCGATCAAGGCTGGCAACAGCCTGCCGCTGCGTAATATCCCGGTTGGTTCGACCGTTCACGGTATCGAACTCAAGCCAGGCAAGGGGGCGCAGATCGCTCGCTCCGCTGGTGCTTCGGCTCAGCTGGTCGCTCGTGAAGGCTCCTACGTGACGCTCCGCCTGCGTTCCGGTGAGATGCGCAAGGTGCTGGCCGAGTGCCGTGCAACCCTGGGCGAGGTCTCCAACTCGGAGCACAGCCTGCGCTCTCTGGGCAAGGCCGGTGCCAAGCGCTGGCGTGGTGTGCGTCCGACCGTTCGTGGTGTTGCCATGAACCCGGTAGATCACCCGCACGGTGGTGGTGAAGGTCGTACCTCCGGTGGTCGTCATCCGGTGTCGCCATGGGGCTTCCCGACCAAGGGCGCGAAGACCCGCTCCAACAAGCGCACCGATAACATGATCGTCCGTCGTCGCAAGTAACTAGAGGGATACGACAGTGCCGCGTTCTCTGAAAAAAGGTCCTTTTATCGATCTTCACCTATTGAAGAAGGTCGAGGCGGCGGTGGAAAAGAACGATCGCAAGCCGGTGAAAACCTGGTCGCGTCGTTCGATGATCCTGCCGCAGATGGTCGGTTTGACCATTGCTGTACACAACGGTCGCCAGCACGTCCCGGTCCTCGTGAGCGAAGACATGGTCGGCCACAAGCTCGGCGAGTTCGCTGCTACCCGGACCTACCGTGGTCACGTAGCGGACAAGAAAGGCAAGCGCTAAGGGGTAAGGAAAGATGGAAGTAGCCGCTAAGTTGTCGGGCGCTCGCATCTCCGCCCAGAAAGCCCGCCTGGTCGCCGACCAGATCCGCGGGAAGAAGGTGGGCGATGCGCTCAACCTGCTGGCTTTCAGCAGTAAGAAAGCCGCGGAAATCATGAAGAAAGTGCTCGAGTCGGCCGTTGCTAACGCCGAGCACAACGAGGGCGCTGATGTGGACGACCTGAAGGTCTCCACCGTCTTCGTCAACGAAGGGCGTTCGCTTAAGCGAATCATGCCGCGGGCCAAAGGCCGCGCTGATCGCATCGTCAAGCGGTCTTGCCATATCACTGTCAAGGTTGCGGACAAGTAACGGAGTCGATCAGATGGGTCAGAAAGTACATCCCACTGGCATTCGCCTGGGAATCGTCAAGGAGCACACCTCCGTCTGGTATGCAGACGGCCGTACCTACGCCGATTATCTGCTTGCAGATCTGAACGTGCGTGAGTACCTCCAAGACAAACTAAAAAGCGCGTCCGTAAGCCGTATCGATATTCATCGTCCGGCTCAAACCGCACGCATCACCATCCACACCGCTCGCCCTGGCATCGTCATCGGCAAGAAGGGAGAGGATGTTGAGAAGCTGCGTCAGGACCTGACCAAGCAAATGGGTGTGCCGGTGCACATCAACATCGAGGAAATCCGCAAGCCGGAACTCGATGCCATGCTGGTTGCACAGAGCGTTGCTCAGCAGCTGGAGCGTCGTGTGATGTTCCGTCGCGCCATGAAGCGTGCGGTGCAGAACGCCATCCGCATTGGTGCCAAGGGCATCAAGATCCAGGTGAGCGGTCGTCTTGGCGGTGCCGAGATTGCCCGTACCGAATGGTATCGCGAAGGTCGTGTGCCGCTGCACACCCTGCGTGCGGATATCGACTACGCCACCTACGAAGCGCACACCACCTACGGTGTGATCGGTGTCAAGGTCTGGATCTTCAAGGGTGAGGTCATCGGTGGCCGCCATGAAGAGCTCAAGCCGCAGGCGCCCGCTCCTCGTAAAAAAGCTGCCAAATAAGGAGTACGCCAAATGTTGCAACCAAAGCGTACAAAATTCCGCAAGCAGATGACCGGCCACAACCGTGGTCTGGCGCAGCGCGGTAGCAAAGTGAGCTTCGGCGAGTTCGCGCTGAAGTCCGTATCCCGTGGTCGCTTGACTGCGCGCCAGATCGAGGCAGCGCGTCGTGCGCTTACTCGTCACGTTAAGCGTGGCGGCAAGATCTGGATTCGCGTGTTCCCCGACAAGCCTGTTACCAAGAAGCCTCTGGAAGTCCGGATGGGTAAAGGTAAGGGTGGCGTCGAGTACTGGGTAGCCCAGATTCAGCCGGGCAAGGTGCTCTACGAGATCGAGGGTGTTTCCGAAGAGCTGGCGCGTGAGGCTTTCGCCCTGGCTGCTGCAAAGCTGCCGCTCGCCACCTCCTTTGTTAAGCGGACGGTGATGTGATGAAAGCGAATGAACTTCGTGAAAAATCCGCTCAGCAGCTGAACGAGCAACTGCTCGAGCTGCTGCGCGACCAGTTCAATCTGCGTATGCAGAAGGCGACTGGCCAGTTGGGGCAGTCTCACCTGCTCTCGCAAGTCAAGCGCGACATCGCTCGTGTCAAGACTGTGCTCAACCAGCAGGCAGGTAAGTGATCATGGCTGAAGCTCAGAAAACCGTCCGTACGCTGACCGGTCGCGTCGTCAGCGACAAAATGGACAAGACCATCACCGTTCTGATCGAGCGTCGCGTCAAGCACCCGATCTACGGTAAATATGTGAAGCGTTCGACCAAGCTGCACGCTCACGATGAAAGCAATCAGTGCCGCATCGGCGACAAGGTCACCATTCGTGAGACCCGCCCGATGGCCAAGACCAAGTCCTGGACGCTGGTTGACGTCGTCGAACGCGCCGTCGAAGTCTAAGGGCTAGGGGTCGGAGAAATTATATGATTCAGACTCAATCCATGCTCGATGTGGCTGACAACAGCGGTGCCCGCCGTGTCATGTGCATCAAGGTGCTCGGCGGCTCCCATCGTCGTTACGCCGGTATCGGCGACATCATCAAGGTCACGGTCAAGGAAGCGATTCCACGTGGCAAGGTGAAAAAGGGTCAGGTGATGACTGCAGTCGTGGTTCGCACCCGTCACGGTGTGCGTCGTCCCGACGGCTCGATCATCCGCTTCGATGGCAATGCTGCGGTCCTGCTGAACAACAAGCAGGAGCCGATCGGCACCCGTATCTTTGGGCCGGTGACTCGCGAGCTTCGTTCCGAGAAGTTCATGAAGATCGTCTCGCTTGCCCCTGAAGTGCTGTAAGGAGTAGCCGCATGCAAAAGATTCGTCGCAACGACGAGATCATCGTCATCGCCGGCAAAGACAAGGGCAAGCGCGGTAAGGTGCTCAAGGTTCTCGCCGACGACCGCCTGGTCGTCGGTGGTGTCAACCTGGTCAAGCGCCATACCAAGCCGAACCCCATGGCCGGCATCCAGGGCGGTATCGTCGAGAAGGAGGCGCCTCTGCACGCCTCTAACGTCGCCATCTTCAATGCTGAAACCAACAAGGCTGATCGCGTTGGTTTCAAGGTTGAGGACGGCAAGAAAATTCGTGTCTTCAAGTCGACCCAAAAGCCGGTTGATGCTTGAGACTGCTAGGTAGATAACCATGGCACGACTAAAAGAAGTTTATCGGAAGGAAATCGCGCCGAAGCTGAAGGAAGAACTGAAGCTTGCGAACGTGATGGAAGTTCCGCGTATCACCAAGATCACCCTGAACATGGGTCTTGGCGAGGCTATCGGTGACAAAAAGATCATCGAGAACGCTGTTGCCGATCTTGAAAAGATCACCGGTCAGAAGTGCGTCGTGACGCACGCACGCAAGTCCATCGCAGGTTTCAAGGTCCGTGAGGGCTGGCCGATCGGCGTTAAAGTGACTCTGCGTCGCGAGCGTATGTACGAATTCCTGGATCGCCTCCTTTCCATCTCCCTGCCGCGTGTGCGTGACTTCCGCGGCCTGAATGCCAAGTCCTTTGATGGTCGTGGCAACTACAGCATGGGTGTGAAAGAGCAGATCATCTTCCCGGAAATCGATTACGACAAGATCGATGCTCTGCGTGGTCTGGATATCACCCTGACCACTACCGCCCGCTCGGACGAAGAGGGCCGTGCGCTGTTGCGCGCGTTCAACTTCCCGTTCCGCAATTGATCGGAGTAGGACATGGCTAAGCAAAGCATGAAGAACCGCGAGCTGAAGCGTCAGCGTCTGGTCGCCAAGTTCGCTCAGAAGCGTGCCGCTCTCAAAGCGGTGATCGCTAACCCGAACTCCACTCCGGAAGAGCGCTGGAACGCCCAGGTCGCACTGCAGAAGCAGCCTCGCGACGCGAGTGCATCGCGTCTGCGTAACCGCTGCCGTCTGACTGGTCGTCCGCACGGCGTCTACCGCAAGTTCGGTCTGTCGCGCAATATGCTGCGCCAGGCTGCTATGCGTGGTGACGTACCGGGTCTGGTGAAGGCCAGCTGGTAAGTGGCTGGCCGGCTCGTTCCGGCCTGTCCAGTAGTCGATCAAGCCCCTTCTGGGGCTTGATTCATTTCTGAGCAGTCTCTAGAATGCCCGGCTCGCCTGAGCCTCGCATTTTGTGTGAGTGCTCTGCGAAGCGAGCCGTCAGGCTTATTTTTTTGTTTTAGGAGCTAAGAGCCCATGAGTATGCAGGACCCGTTAGCGGACATGCTAACTCGTATCCGTAATGCCCAGATGGCCGAAAAGTCCGTCGTAAGCATGCCGTCTTCCAAGCTGAAGGTGGCTGTAGCCAATGTTCTTCAGGGCGAAGGCTATATCGCAGGATACCAAGTCAGCAGCGATGTTAAGCCGCAGCTGACCATCGAGCTTAAGTATTTCGAAGGCCGCCCTGTCATCGAGGAGCTCAAGCGTGTAAGCCGTCCTGGCCTTCGCCAGTACAAGTCCGTCGATCAGCTGCCGAAAGTGCGTGGTGGTCTGGGTGTGTCGATCGTTTCCACCAATAAAGGTGTGATGACTGATCGTGCTGCCCGCGCTGCCGGTGTTGGTGGCGAAGTGCTCTGCACCGTGTTCTAAGGGGGATAAAGCATGTCTCGTGTTGCTAAAAACCCCGTCAAGGTGCCTGCTGGTGTAGAGATCAAGCTCGCCGGTCAGCAGTTGTCGGTCAAGGGTGCCAAGGGCGCTCTGGATCTGAATGTCCACCCTTCTGTTGAGGTGCTGCAGGAGTCCGGGGAGCTGCGCTTTGCAGCCCGTAACGGCGATCAGCAGACTCGCGCCATGGCCGGCACCACGCGTGCTCTGGTCAATAACATGGTGATCGGCGTCAGTCAGGGCTTCGAGCGTAAGCTTCAGCTGGTCGGTGTCGGTTACAAGGCGCAGGCGAAAGGCCAGGTGCTCTCTTTGGCTCTTGGTTTCTCTCATCCGATCGATTATGAGCTTCCGCAGGGCGTAACCGCTGAGACTCCCAGCCAGACCGATATTCTGATCAAGGGTATCGACAAGCAGCTGGTCGGTCAGGTGGCTGCCGAAATTCGCGACTTCCGTCGTCCTGAGCCGTACAAGGGCAAGGGCGTGCGTTACGCGGATGAGGTTGTCCGTCGTAAAGAAGCTAAGAAGAAGTAGGGCATAGCAAATGAGCGTAAAGAAAGAAACTCGTCTGCGTCGTGCTCGCAAGGCACGTCTGAAGATGCGCGAGCTGGAAACCGTACGCCTTTGCGTGTACCGGTCTTCCCAGCACATCTACGCCCAGGTCCTCTCGGCCGACGGCGGCAAGGTCCTGGCCAGCGCTTCGACCTTGGACAAGGAGTTGCGCGACGGTGCCACTGGCAACGTCGAGGCGGCCAAGAAAGTTGGTCAGCTGGTCGCGGAGCGTGCGAAGGCCGCAGGCGTCACTCAGGTGGCGTTCGACCGTTCTGGCTTCAAGTACCACGGTCGTGTGAAGGCACTGGCTGATGCTGCTCGTGAAGGCGGGCTGGAGTTCTAAGTTATGGCGAATAACGAGCAAAAGCGCGACGAAGGCTACATTGAGAAGCTGGTTCAGGTTAACCGCGTCGCCAAAACCGTAAAGGGTGGTCGAATCTTCACCTTTACCGCGTTGACCGTGGTAGGTGATGGCAAGGGTCGCGTTGGTTTCGGTCGTGGCAAGTCCCGCGAAGTCCCCGCCGCCATCCAGAAGGCCATGGAAGCTGCCCGTCGCAACATGATTCAGGTCGAGTTGAACGGGACTACCCTGCAGTATCCGGCCAAGGCCGTGCATGGCGCCTCGCGCGTCTACATGCAGCCTGCTTCCGAGGGTACCGGCGTGATCGCTGGCGGCGCGATGCGCGCATTGCTGGAAGTTGCCGGTGTCCAGAACGTTCTGGCCAAGTGCTATGGCTCGACCAATCCGGTCAACGTGGTTCATGCCACGTTCAAGGGTTTGAAGGCTATGCAGTCGCCTGAGTCTGTTGCTGCCAAGCGTGGCAAGAGCGTCGAGGAGATTCTCTAACCATGGCTAACACCGTCAAAGTCACGCTGGTCAAGAGCGTGAACGGCCGTCTGGCTAATCACAAGGCATGCGTCAAGGGTCTCGGCCTGCGTCGCATTGGTCATACCGTCGAGGTCCAGGATACGCCTGAGAATCGCGGCATGATCAACAAGGCCTATTACCTTCTCCGCGTGGAGGGTTAATCATGCAACTGAACGATCTGCGTTCCGCGCCGGGTGCCCGTCGCGAAAAGCTGCGTCCGGGCCGTGGTATCGGCAGCGGGCTCGGCAAAACCGGTGGCCGTGGCCACAAGGGTCAGACCTCTCGCTCCGGTGGCTCGATTGCCCCTGGCTTCGAGGGTGGTCAGCAGCCCCTGCATCGTCGTCTGCCGAAGTTCGGCTTTGTCTCGCTCAAGGCTATGGATCGCGCCGAAGTGCGTACCGCCGAGCTGGCCAAGGTCGAGGGTGACGTCGTTACTCTCCAGAGCCTTAAGGATGCCAACGTCATCAACCAAAACGTGCAGCGTGTGAAAGTCATGCTGTCCGGTGAGGTTGGGCGTGCGCTGACCTTGAAGGGCATCGCAGCCACCAAGGGTGCGCGTGCGGCGATTGAAGCAGCTGGCGGTAAGTTCGAGGACTAAATGGCTAAGCAAGGTGCTCTCTCCGCGCTGGCAAATGGCGGGTTGTCTGAACTCTGGGCTCGTTTGCGCTTCCTGTTCCTGGCGATTGTTGTCTACAGGATTGGGGCGCATATTCCGGTTCCGGGGATCAATCCGGATAGGCTCGCCGAGTTGTTCCGCCAGAACGAGGGGACCATTCTTAGTCTGTTCAACATGTTCTCCGGCGGTGCGCTGGAGCGGATGAGCATCTTCGCGCTGGGGATCATGCCGTACATTTCGGCATCGATCATCATGCAGCTGATGACTGCCGTCAGCCCGCAGCTGGAGCAGTTGAAGAAAGAGGGCGAGGCCGGTCGTCGCAAGATCAGCCAATACACTCGTTACGGTACGCTGGCGCTCGCCATCGTCCAGGCTGTCGGTATGTCCGTAGGCCTGGCGGGGCAGGGCGTCGCATTCAGTAGCGACTTTGGCTTCTACTTCGTGGCCGTGACGACCTTCGTCGCGGGTGCCATGTTCATGATGTGGTTGGGTGAGCAGATCACCGAGCGCGGCATCGGTAATGGCATCTCGATGTTGATCTTCGCGGGGATCGTTGCCGGTATTCCGGGTGCGCTTGGCCAGTCCTTCGAGTCTGCGCGGCAGGGTGATATCAATATCATCGCGCTGCTCGCCGTCGGCTTGCTGGCGGTTGCGATCATCGGCTTCGTCGTCTTCATCGAGCGGGGGCAGCGTCGCATCGCGGTGCATTACGCCAAGCGTCAGCAGGGGCGTAAGGTCTTCGCGGCGCAGACCAGCCATCTGCCGTTGAAGGTGAACATGGCCGGTGTAATTCCTGCGATCTTCGCCAGCAGTATTTTGCTCTTTCCGGCGTCCTTGGGGCAGTGGTTCGGGCAGTCCGAGAATATGGGCTGGCTCGCTGATTTGTCGCAAGCGATTGCGCCCGGTCAGCCGCTCAATATCCTGCTGTTCAGTGCCGGTATCATTTTCTTCTGCTATTTCTACACGGCGTTGATGTTCAACCCGAAGGACGTAGCGGAGAACCTCAAGAAGTCCGGTGCGTTTATCCCGGGGATTCGTCCGGGCGAGCAATCGGCGCGCTACATCGATGGCGTGTTGACTCGGCTCACCCTGTTCGGCGCCCTGTACATGACGGCTGTCTGTCTGCTGCCTCAGTTTCTCGTGGTCGCAGCCAACGTGCCGTTCTACCTTGGCGGGACCTCGTTGCTGATCGTGGTGGTGGTTGTCATGGACTTCATGGCCCAGGTGCAATCTCACCTCATGTCGCACCAGTACGATTCCCTGATGAAGAAAGCCAACCTGAAGGGCTACGGCGGCGGCATGCTCCGCTGAAGTGGTTCGTAAGGTTCGAGGAGTTGGTTGATGAAAGTTCGTGCATCGGTCAAGAAGCTGTGCCGTAACTGCAAGGTCATCCGTCGCGACGGCGTCGTGCGAGTGATTTGCAGCGCAGAGCCCCGTCACAAGCAGCGCCAAGGCTGAGTGTGAAGGTGTGACGCCCGGCAGCTAGTGCGCTGCCGGGTTGAATATTTGTTTTTACAGCGATAATATCTCGCGCCCTTTTCTTGGCTTCCGGGGCGTGGGTAGCTGTCAATTGGAGTTTCACTGAATGGCCCGTATTGCAGGCGTCAACATTCCGGATAACAAGCACACTGTTATCTCGCTGACCTACATCTACGGTGTTGGTCGCACCCAGGCGCAGAACATCTGCGCTGCCACCGGCGTCAATCCGGCGGCAAAGATCAAAGATCTCTCCGACGAGCAGATCGAGCAGCTGCGTGGCGAAGTCGCGAAGCTCACCACTGAAGGTGACCTGCGTCGCGAAGTCAACATGAAAATCAAGCGTCTGATGGACCTGGGCTGCTACCGCGGCCTGCGTCATCGCCGTGGGCTGCCGGTCCGCGGTCAGCGCACCAAGACCAACGCGCGCACCCGTAAGGGCCCGCGTAAGCCGATCCGCAAGTAATTGCGCCCGCGAATCGACAGGAATTAAGTCATGGCTAAGCCTGCTGCTCGTACTCGTAAGAAAGTCAAAAAGACAGTGGTCGATGGGATTGCCCATATCCACGCGTCTTTCAACAACACTATCGTGACCATCACTGATCGTCAGGGTAATGCGCTGTCCTGGGCTACCTCCGGTGGCTCCGGCTTCCGTGGTTCCCGTAAGAGCACTCCGTTCGCCGCCCAGGTGGCTGCCGAGCGTGCCGGTCAGGCTGCTCTGGAATACGGCCTGAAGAACCTCGACGTGAACGTCAAGGGTCCAGGTCCGGGTCGCGAATCCGCCGTGCGTGCTCTGAACGCCTGCGGTTACAAGATCGCAAGCATTACCGATGTGACGCCGATCCCGCACAACGGTTGCCGTCCGCCGAAGAAGCGCCGCGTGTAATTCAGGAGACAGTGAAGAATGGCTCGTTATATTGGTCCCAAGTGCAAACTGTCTCGTCGTGAAGGTACAGACCTTTTCCTGAAGAGCGGTGCGCGTGCCCTCGAATCCAAGTGCAACATCGAGACCCCGCCTGGCGTACATGGTCAGCGTCGCGGCCGTCTGTCGGATTACGGCACCCAGCTGCGTGAGAAGCAGAAAGTTCGCCGTATCTACGGTGTGCTCGAGCGTCAGTTCAGTGGTTACTACAAGGAGGCTGCCCGTCGTAAGGGGGCTACCGGTGAGAACCTGCTGCAACTGCTCGAGTGCCGCCTGGACAACGTCGTCTATCGCATGGGTTTTGGTTCGACTCGTGCTGAGTCGCGTCAGCTCGTTTCGCACAAGTCCATTACCGTAAACGGCAAGACCGTCAACATCCCTTCGTTCCAGGTCAAGGCCGGCGACGTGGTGGCTGTTCGTGAGAAGTGCCGCAACCAGCTGCGTATCGCTCAGGCGCTCGAGCTGTGCGCTCAGCGTGGCCGCGTCGAGTGGGTGGAAGTGGATGCCGACAAGAAGAGCGGTGTTTTCAAGAATGTTCCGGCCCGCAGCGATCTGTCCGCCGACATCAATGAAAACCTCATTGTCGAGCTCTACTCCAAGTAAGGGCTAGAAAATAGGTGTATCCATGCAGAGTTCGGTAAATGAGTTCCTGACCCCCCGCCATATCGATGTGCAGGTGGTCAGTCCGACCCGCGCCAAGATCACTCTCGAGCCCCTCGAGCGTGGTTTTGGCCACACCCTGGGCAACGCGCTGCGTCGTATCCTGTTGTCCTCCATGCCTGGCTGCGCGGTAGTCGAGGCGGAGATCGACGGTGTGCTCCACGAGTACAGCGCGATCGAGGGTGTGCAGGAAGACGTCATCGAGATCCTGCTCAACCTCAAAGGTATCGCCATCAAGCTGCACGGCCGTGATGAAGTGACCTTGAGCCTGGTGAAGAAGGGCCCGGGCGCTGTGACCGCTGCCGATATCCAGCTGGATCACGATGTCGAAATCGTCAATGGCGATCACCTGATCGCCAACCTGGCGGCTAACGGCTCGATCAACATGAAGCTCAAGGTCGTCCGCGGCCGTGGTTATGAGCCGGCTGACGCACGTCAGAGCGATGAAGACGAGAGCCGTAGCATCGGTCGTCTTCAGCTCGACGCGACCTTCAGCCCGGTTCGCCGTGTGGCTTATGTGGTCGAGAACGCTCGTGTCGAGCAGCGCACCAACCTGGATAAGCTGGTCATCGATCTCGAAACCAACGGTACGCTGGACCCTGAAGAGGCCATCCGCCGCGCCGCAACTATCCTGCAGCAGCAGCTTGCCGCTTTCGTCGACCTCAAGGGCGACAGCGAGCCGGTTGTTGTCGAACAGGAAGACGAGATCGATCCAATCCTGTTGCGTCCGGTTGACGACCTCGAGCTCACCGTGCGTTCGGCGAACTGCCTCAAGGCAGAAAACATCTACTACATCGGTGATCTGATTCAGCGCACCGAGGTCGAGCTGTTGAAGACGCCGAACCTGGGTAAGAAGTCGCTCACCGAGATCAAGGACGTGCTCGCTTCGCGCGGTCTGTCCCTCGGTATGCGCCTCGATAATTGGCCGCCGGCAAGTCTCAAGAAGGACGACAAGGCTACGGCCTGATCGTCTCCAGTAACCGAACTATTCGTTTGGTAAGGAATTGCAATCATGCGTCATCGTAAAAGTGGCCGTCATCTGAGCCGCACCAGCGCCCACCGCAAGGCCATGTTCCAGAACATGGCGGTGTCGCTGTTCGAGCACGAACTGATCAAGACCACCCTCCCGAAAGCCAAGGAACTGCGCCGCGTTGCCGAGCCGCTGATCACCCTGGCCAAGGAAGACAGCGTCGCCAATCGCCGCCTGGCTTTCGATCGCACCCGTTCGAAAGCTGCAGTGGGTAAGCTGTTCAACGATCTGGGCAAGCGCTACGCCACCCGCCAGGGTGGATATCTGCGCATCCTCAAGTGCGGTTTCCGCGCCGGGGATAACGCTCCGATGGCTTACGTCGAGCTGGTCGACCGCCCGGTAACCGGTTCGGTTGAAGCAGCCGAGTAAGTTCGGCGGTAGTAAAAGAACCGAGCCTAGTGCTCGGTTTTTTTATGGACGACCGATTTGTAAGAGTGAGGCTCTATCGGAGCGGTAGGCCTTGATCATTGGGCGGCGTTTCGCTTGGTTCCTAAGATGGTGCCCATACCGGTTTCGACCGGTAACAGCCCACTTCAAGGAGAGCAGCAATGTCCGATAAGCCCAGACTTACTACCGTAGCCGGGGCGCCGGTAAGTGAAAACCAGAACTCCATGACGGCCGGTCCGCGCGGCCCGATGCTGCTGCAGGACGTCTGGTTTCTGGAGAAACTTGCGCATTTCGACCGCGAGGTGATTCCCGAGCGACGCATGCATGCCAAGGGCTCCGGCGCTTTCGGCGAGTTCGTGGTAACGGCCGACATCACGCGCTATACCAAGGCGCGGCTGTTTTCGCAGGTCGGCAAGCGTACGCCTTTGTTTGCGCGCTTCTCTACCGTCGCTGGTGAGCGTGGCGCGGCCGATGCGGAGAGAGATATCCGCGGTTTCGCGCTGAAGTTCTATACCGAGCAGGGAAACTGGGACCTGGTCGGCAACAATACCCCGGTGTTCTTTTTCCGCGATCCGTTGAAGTTTCCGGACCTCAACCATGCGGTAAAGCGCGACCCACGCACCAACATGCGCAGCGCGAACAACAACTGGGACTTCTGGACCGGGCTGCCTGAGGCACTGCACCAGATCACCTACGTCATGGGTGATCGCGGTATCCCGGCTTCCTATCGGCACATGCATGGCTTCGGTTCGCATACCTACAGCTTCATCAGCCCTGATAACCAGCGCTACTGGGTCAAGTTTCACTTCCGTACCCAGCAGGGCATCAAGAATCTGACCGATGCAGAAGCGGCCGTGATCATCGCAAATGATCGGGAGAGCGCGCAGCGCGACCTGTTCGAGGCGATCGAGCGGGGCGATTACCCGCGTTGGACACTGTACGTGCAGGTGATGCCGGAGGCAGACGCAGCGCGGCTGCCTTACCATCCGTTCGACCTGACGAAGGTCTGGCCACATGGCGACTATCCGCTTATCGAGGTGGGGTACTTCGAGCTCAACCGCAACCCGGACAACTACTTCCAGGATGTCGAGCAGGCCGCCTTTACCCCAGCGAATGTGGTGCCCGGGATCAGTTTCTCGCCCGATCGCATGCTTCAGGGGCGGCTTTTCTCCTATGGCGACGCACAGCGCTACCGGCTGGGCGTCAACCACCACCAGATTCCGGTCAACGCGCCACGCTGTCCGGTGCATAGCTATCACCGGGATGGAGCGATGCGTGTCGATGGTAACCATGGCGGGCGCCTGCATTACGAGCCGAACAGTTATGGCGAATGGCGCGAGCAGCCGGACTTCAGCGAGCCGCCGCTGGCGCTCGACGGCGCGGTCGATCGTTACGATTACCGGGAGGATGACAGCGATTACTTCACTCAGCCCGGCAATCTGTTCCGGTTGATGAGCGCCGAAGAGCAGCAACGCCTGTTTGACAACACGGCCCGCTCGATGCAAGGCGTCGAACGGCACATCCAGCTTCGCCACATCCGCCATTGCCTGTTGGCGGACCCTGCGTACGGTGGCGGCGTGGCCAGGGCGCTCGGTATAGCGCCATCAGCGGTCGGCCTCTGAGCGTCACTAGAGGTTGGAAGGTAAGAGCCCGCAGCTAAGCTGCGGGCTCTCTTTTTGGGTTGAAGGTTCGGTCTAGCGCGCCGCCCGGTCGCGTTCGAGCAGCGGTGCGAGAAAGCGTCCGGTGTGCGACGAGGTATTGGCCGCCACAGCCTCCGGCGTGCCGGTGGCGATGATCTGGCCACCGCGGGAACCACCCTCCGGCCCCAGATCCACCAGCCAGTCGGCGGTCTTGATCACGTCGAGGTTGTGCTCGATGACCACGACCGTGTTGCCGTGGTCGCGCAGCCGGTGCAAGACGTCGAGCAACTGCTGGATGTCGGCGAAATGCAGGCCCGTGGTCGGCTCGTCGAGGATATACAGCGTCTTGCCGGTGTCTCGCTTGGACAGCTCGCGTGACAGCTTGACGCGCTGCGCCTCGCCGCCGGACAACGTTGTCGCGCTCTGGCCGAGCTTGATGTACGACAGGCCGACATCGATCAGCGTCTGCAGCTTGCGCGCCACCGCCGGTACCGCATCGAAGAACTCGCGCGCTTCCTCGATGGTCATGTCGAGCACCTCGGTGATGCTCTTGCCCTTGTACTTCACCTCCAGGGTTTCGCGGTTGTAGCGCTTGCCCTTGCAGACATCGCATGGCACGTAGATGTCGGGCAGGAAATGCATCTCCACCTTGATCACGCCGTCGCCCTGGCAGGCTTCGCAGCGTCCGCCCTTGACGTTGAAGGAAAAACGGCCAGGACCGTAGCCGCGTGCGCGGGCCTCCGGCACGCCGGCAAACAGTTCACGGATCGGCGTGAACAGGCCGGTGTAGGTCGCAGGATTGGAGCGCGGCGTGCGGCCGATCGGGCTCTGGTCGATATCGACGACCTTGTCCAGGTGCTGCAGGCCATCGAAGCTGTCGTAGGGGGCGACTTCCAGTGTGGTTGCGCCATTCAGCGCGCTGGCGGCGATCGGAAAGAGCGTGTTGTTGATCAGTGTCGATTTGCCGGAACCGGAAACACCGGTAATGCAGGTCAGCAGGCCGACCGGAATCTCCAGGTCGACCCCCTGCAGGTTGTTGCCTCGCGCGCCCTTGAGCTTGAGCAGGCGCTTGGCGTCGCGTGGCGTACGCTCAGCGGGGTAGCGGATGTGTTCGCGGCCGGAGAGATACTTGCCGGTCAACGAATCCGGATGGTTCATCACCTCGGCTGGCGTGCCCTGGGCGACGACCCTTCCGCCGTGAACGCCGGCTCCGGGGCCGATGTCGACGACGTAGTCGGCGAGTCGAATGGCATCCTCATCGTGTTCGACGACGATGACCGTGTTGCCAAGGTTGCGCAGATGGGTGAGCGTGCCGAGCAGGCGTTCGTTGTCGCGCTGGTGCAGCCCGATGGACGGTTCGTCGAGAATGTACATCACGCCTACCAGGCCGGCGCCGATCTGGCTGGCCAGGCGGATGCGCTGGGCTTCACCGCCGGACAGCGTGTCGGCGCTACGATCCAGGGTCAGGTAGTCGAGGCCGACATTGACCAGGAATTGCAGGCGCTCGCGTATCTCCTTGAGAATCTTGTCGGCGATTTCGCCGCGGCGCCCACTGAGCGAAAGGGTGCCGAAGTAATCGCACGCGTCGCCGACCGGCAGCGCGGTGACTGCCGGCAGTGTCTTGTCGCCGACCCAGACATGCCTGGCTTCACGGCGCAGCCGCGTGCCCCGGCAGTCGGGACAAGGCTGGGTGCTGAGGTACTTGGCCAGCTCTTCGCGCACCGAGTTGGACTCGGTTTCGCGATAGCGCCGCTCGAGGTTCGGCAGGATTCCCTCGAAGGGGTGTGAGCGGCGAACGATGTCGCCCCGGTCGTTCAGGTAGCGGAATTCGACGTTCTCCCGGCCGCTGCCGCGTAGCACGACCTTCTGATGTTCGGCCGGCAGCGAGTCGAAGGGCTCGTCCAGGCTGAAGCCATAATGCGAGGCGAGCGAGCCGAGCATCTGGAAGTAATAGACGTTGCGCCTGTCCCAACCACGGATCGCGCCTTCGGCCAGCGTCAGCTCGCCGTTGACCAGACGCTTGGCGTCGAAGAACTGCTTGACGCCCAAACCATCACAGGTCGGGCAGGCGCCGGCCGGGTTGTTGAAGGAGAACAGCTTGGGCTCGAGCTCGCTGATCGAGTGACCACAGATCGGGCAGGCGAAGCGGGCGGAGAAGATCAGGTCTTCGGCGCCATCGTCTTCCATCGAGGCGACCAGGGCGATGCCGTCGGCCAGCTTCAACGCCGTCTCGAAGGATTCGGCCAGGCGCTGCTGCAGGTCGGCGCGCACCTTGAAGCGATCGACCACGACCTCGATGGTGTGCTTCTTCTGCTTGTCGAGCTTGGGCAGTTCATCCAGTTCATGGAGCTTGCCATTGACCCGCGCCCTTACGAAGCCTTGCGCACGTAGCTCGTCGAATACGGCGAGATGCTCTCCCTTGCGCTCACGGATCACCGGCGCGAGCAGCATCAGCTTGCGTCCCTCCGGCAATGCCAGAACCTGGTCGACCATCTGGCTCACGGTCTGGGCTTCGAGCGGAATGTCATGATCCGGACAGCGTGGCGTGCCCACCCGTGCATAGAGCAAACGCAGGTAATCGTATATCTCGGTGATGGTGCCAACCGTCGAGCGGGGGTTGTGCGAGGTAGACTTCTGCTCGATGGAAATCGCCGGCGACAGCCCTTCGATAGTGTCGACGTCGGGCTTCTCCATCATCGACAGGAACTGACGAGCGTAGGCCGACAGCGATTCGACGTAACGGCGCTGCCCCTCGGCGTAGAGCGTGTCGAAGGCGAGCGATGATTTGCCCGAGCCTGACAGGCCGGTGATCACGATCAGCTTGTCACGCGGCAGGGTCAGGTCGATGTTCTTCAGGTTGTGGGTGCGCGCCCCACGAATCAGGATCTTGTCCAAAACAGCCTCGCATGGCGGGCGAAAGCCCGAAAGTATAAGGCCGAGGCGAAAGGCGCGGCAAAGCGCGCGCCTGTGACGAGTCGGGGATGGCTGCTAGAATCGCCGCCGGTTCAACTAGCGAGATACTTTCCCATGCCGGATCCGTACAGCGAGCGCATGAGCGCCAGCGAAACCCGTGCTGCCGTCGGCCTCGCGCTGGTGTTCGCGTTCCGTATGCTCGGCATGTTCATGGTGTTGCCGGTCCTGGCGACCTACGGCATGGAGCTCAAGGATGCCACGCCCGCCCTCATCGGTTTTGCCATCGGTGCCTATGGTTTGACCCAGGCGGTGCTGCAAATTCCGTTCGGCGTGCTTTCAGACCGCATCGGGCGCCTGCCGATCATCTACTTCGGCCTGCTGATATTCGCCGTTGGTGCGGCCGTCGCGGCTATGTCCGACAGCATAGGTGGCGTCATCCTCGGGCGTGTGCTGCAAGGGGCTGGCGCGATCTCCGCAGCGGTAATGGCGCTGCTGTCGGATCTCACCCGTGAACAGCATCGTACGAAGGCGATGGCCATGATCGGCATGAGCATCGGCCTGTCATTCGCCGTGGCGATGGTCATCGGCCCGCTGCTGACCCGGGCGTTCGGCCTCTCCGGACTGTTCTGGACCACGGCGGCGCTGGCGGTGCTCGGCGCGCTGATCGTTGTCTTTCTGCCGCGCCCGCAGGCGCACATTCGCCATCGCGAATCGGGCGTCGCCCGCCAGGCCTTGGGCGCCACGCTGCGGCACCCGGAGCTGCTGCGGCTGGATTTCGCCATTCTCGCCCTGCATGCCGTGCTGATGGCCAGCTTCGTCGCCCTGCCATTGGCGCTGGTGGAGCAGGGCGGCCTGCCCCGTGAGCAGCATTGGTGGGTCTATCTGACGGCGTTGCTGGTCGGTTTCTTCGGCATGGTGCCGTTCATCATCTATGGCGAAAAGAAGCGTCGCATGCGGCGTGTCGTGCTGGGGGCGGTGGCCGGCCTGCTGCTGTGCGAACTGTTCTTCTGGCTGTTCGGCGACCGGCTGTGGACGCTGGTTGCCGGAATGGTCGCCTTCTTCATCGCGTTCAACCTGCTCGAGGCATCCTTGCCATCGCTGATCAGCAAGGTCGCCCCGGCGGGGGGCAAGGGCACGGCGATGGGCGTGTATTCGACCAGCCAGTTCCTCGGGGCTGGGCTGGGTGGCGTGCTCGGCGGCTGGTTCTACCAGCATGGCGGGCTGAGCACCGTGTTCATCGGTTGTGCAGTGCTCTGTGCGCTCTGGCTGGCGGTCGCGCTGGGCATGCGCGAGCCGCCTTACGTGACCAGCCTGCGGTTGCCGTTGTCCGAGCGGGCGCTGACCGACAGCGAGCTCGAGGCCCGGCTCCTGGCGCTGCAGGGTGTCGCCGATGTGCTCATCGTTGCCGACGAGGCGGCGGCCTACGTCAAGGTGGACAGCCAGCAGGTCGACCGCCAGGCGCTCGAGCGGCTGGTCGCCTGAGGAGATATCGTCGACATCGAACGGAGTGGCCGGAATGCTGGCTGCTTCCGGCTCCTTGGTTGGCCGGGGCAGGGCGGTAAGGTAACATTCGCGATCACTGGTCTCTGTTCCGCCGCCCGGGCGGAATGCGTTGGGGCCCCTTGAAACATTTCTTTTCCGAAGGAGTTACCCATGGCCAGAGGGGTGAATAAGGTCATCTTGATCGGCAACGTGGGCGGTGATCCCGAGACCCGCTATCTGCCCAATGGCAACGCGGTGACCAACATCACGCTTGCAACCACCGACAGCTGGAAGGACAAGCAGACCGGCCAGCTCCAGGAACGCACCGAATGGCACCGTGTCGTGCTGTTCGGCAAAGTCGCCGAGATCGCCGGCGAGTACCTGCGCAAGGGTTCGCAGTGCTACATCGAGGGCCGCCTGCAGACCCGTGAATGGGAAAAGGACGGCGTCAAGCGCTACACCACCGAAATCGTGGTGGACATGAACGGCACCATGCAGTTGCTCGGCAGCCGCGGCGGCTCCTCCGACGACGCGCCGCGCCAGCCGCGGCCGCAGCGTGAGCCCCAGCAGGCTCCGCGCCAGCAGGCCCAGCCGCAGCGCCAGGCAGCTCCGCAGCCTGCGCCGGACTATGACAGCTTCGATGATGACATCCCGTTCTAGGTCTGCTTGATGCGAATGCGCCTGTTGCTGTTGGGTGGAGGCAATGCCCTCGGGCAGGCGCTCATCCGTCTGGGGGCCGAAGAGGACATCGGCTTTCTCGCACCGCGGCCGCCAGCGCACGGTTGGGATGCGGCGAGCCTGACCCAGCTGCTGGACGACAACCGACCGGATGCGGTGGTCAACCTCGCCTATTACTACGACTGGTTCCAGAGCGGGCAGGCGAGCGACGCCGCGTTGGCTGCTCAGGCGCGCTCGGTCGAGCGTCTTGCCGAACTCTGTCAGCATCATGACTTCATTCTTCTGCAGCCCTCCAGCTATCGCGTCTTCGACGGCGCGCGCACGACCGCCTACAGCGAGAAGGACGAAGTCGCGCCGCTGGATGTCCGCGGCCAGTCGCTCTGGCAGTTCGAGCAGAGCGTGCGCTCGCTTTGCCCAAGGCACGTGCTGTTGCGCTTCGGCTGGTTGCTCGACGACAGCAGCGATGGCTTGCTCGGGCGGTTCCTCAAGCGTCTGGAAAGCGGTGCGGCGATCCGGCTCGCCGATGACCGGCGCGGAAATCCGACGCCGGTGGATGATGCCGCGAGGGTCATCCTCGCCGTGCTCAAGCAGCTCGACTGCCAGGCGCCGTTGTGGGGGACCTATCATTATGGCGGCCATGAAGCCTCGACCCCGCTGCTGGTCGGTCAGGCTCTGCTTGCCGAAGCCAGTCGCTACCGCCAGCTGACGGCCGACGTCCTGCAGCCGGCAGCCCATGCCGCTTGCGAGGATGCCGACGACGAACCCCAGCACGGCGTGCTCGCCTGCAAGAAGATCTTCAATACCTTCGGCATCAAGCCGCGCGCCTGGCGCGCCGGGCTGCCGAGCCTACTGGAACGCTACTACCGTCATGGCTGACCTGCCGATCCTGGTGACCGGGGGGGCCGGCTTCATCGGCTCCAACCTGGTCGATGTCCTGCTTACCCGCGGCTATCGGGTTCGCGTGCTCGACAACCTCTCTACCGGCAAGCGCAGCAATCTGCCGCAGGACGACCGGGTCGAGCTGATCGTCGGCGATGTTGCCGACGCCGAATGCGTTCGAGGTGCCATCGAGGGATGTGGTGCGGTGGTCCATCTCGCCGCCGTGGCTTCGGTGCAGGCCTCGGTGGAGGACCCTGTCGGGACGCATCGCGCCAATTTCATCGGTACGCTCAATGTCTGCGAGGCGATGCGTGCCGCCGGGGTAAGAAGGGTCGTGTTCGCCTCCAGCGCCGCGGTGTACGGCAACAACGGCGAGGGAACCGCGATCGACGAAGACACGCCCAAGGCACCTCTGACGCCCTATGCGGCCGACAAGTTGGCCAGCGAGCATTACCTGGACTTCTATCGGCGCCAGCATGGGCTGGAGCCGGTGGTGTTCCGCTTCTTCAACATCTACGGGCCTCGCCAGGATCCTTCGTCGCCTTATTCGGGCGTGATCAGCATCTTTACCGAGCGTGCGCAGCGGGGCCAGCCGATCAGTGTCTTCGGTGATGGCGAGCAGACGCGCGATTTCCTGTATGTCGGCGACCTGGTCGAGGTGCTGGTACAGGCGCTCGAGACGCCAGAATTCGAGATGGGTGCGGTGAACGTGGGGCTCGGCCAGACCACTTCGCTGAACCAGTTGCTGGCGGCGATTGGTGAGGTGCTCGGGCAGTTGCCGCCGGTGACTTATCTGGCTGCACGGCCCGGTGATATCCGCCATTCGCGCGCGAACAACGCGCGCCTGCTGGCGCGTTATCGCCTTCCTCAGCCGCCGACCAGCATGCGTGATGGCCTGGCCCGTCTGTTGCGGCGATAACGCCTGGTGAAAACGCAAGAAAGGCGCCGATGGGCGCCTTTCTGCTGTCTGGGACGGCTAGGTTCGTCAGAACTTGTAGCCGAGGCCGACCATGTAGACGAAGGGGTCGACGTCTACGTCGACTTTGATCTTCTTCCCCGCAGCTTCCGAATAGGTGGTGCCGGTAGTGTCAATATCAATGTAGCGAACTTGGGCGTTGAGCATGACATTTTCGGTCAGCATATAGTCCATGCCGACCTGCGCGGCCAGACCCCAAGAGTCCTTCATGTCGAGGCCGCGCAGTTTGAGGTCCGAGTTTTCGGCCTCGCTGGTCAGCTTGTCGTCAAAAAACCACGTGTAGTTGATGCCGGCGCCGACGTAGGGCTGGAAGGCAGAGGTCTTTTCCAGCGGATAGTAAACGACGCTGAGAGTCGGTGGCAGGTGCTTGATTTCTCCAAGCTTCAGTCCGCCCAGTCCTTTGGTGCCTACATCGTGGCTGAAAGGAGTCGCAGCCAGCAGTTCAAGGCCGACTTTGTCCGTCAGCATGTAGGCAAAGTTAAGGCCCAGCTGCGTGTCGCTATCCAGCGTTGCCTTAGCATCGATGGGCTGGCCGGCGACTTTGACATTCCCACTGTCCTCATGCGGATCAACAGTAATCGCACCAGCGCGAACGATGATGTCCCCGGCCTCGAAGGCCTGGGCGAAGGGGGCGGCCAGCGCCAGGGCCAGCGCGGAAGCGGTGAACAGGGTCTTGCGCATAATGCTTGCTCCATGTGTGCGTAATTCGATGGGGCAATGGTAGGTGTGGCCGATTGGGGCTTTTTGACTTGGCTCAATGAAAACGGGGGCCTGTGCTGCGACCTTTTGCCCTGCTTGCTTTAGATCAATTTACTAATGATAATGGTTCTTCTTTGAGTTAAGTTCTCCTAGCAAGGATTCCCCATGTCGTCCGTCCTTCCCCGCCTGCTGGCGGTTGCCGTGCTGCCCTGTTGCGTGCAGTTCGCTGCGCCGCTGGTGGCTGCTCCACTCGATGCGGCGCTCGAAGAGAGTGAGCGTCTGTCCGAGGAGGCAGCCTCGTCTCAGGCGCGCATCGAGCAGCTCGACGATGCCACCCGCCAGATGCTTACCGACTATCGCAGTGCCGTGCAGCAGGCCGAGGCCCTGAAGGCTTACAACGCGCAGATGCGCGAGCTGACGGCGGCGCAGCAAAAGGAGCTCGAAGGCTACGAAAGGCAGCTACAGGGCATCGAGCGCACTCAGGAGGCCGTGACGCCGCAAATGAGTCGCATGGTGGAGGTGCTGGGGCAGTTCATCGAGGCGGATCTGCCGTTCCTGCCGGACGAGCGGGCCGACCGTCTGGCACAGCTCGAGGAGTTGCTGCCACGTGCCGATGTCAGCCTGGCGGAAAAGTACCGTCGCATTCTCGAGGCGTATCAGATCGAGAGCGATTACGGCCGCACCCTCGAGGCCTGGCGCGGCGAGCTGCCGGTCGAGGGCGGTTCGCGCAGTGTCGAGTTTCTGCGCCTGGGTCGCGTGATGCTCTATTACCAGACCCTGGATGCGCATGAGAGCGGCTGGTGGAATCCGGCGACCCGCAGCTGGGAGGTGCTCGACGGCAGCGCACGGCGCCCGCTGACCCAGGCGATCGCCATCGCGCGTCAGCAGCAGGCCCCGGCTTACCTGGAATTGCCGGTGAAAACCCTCGGTCGGGAGAGTGCGCAATGAGTCGTCTGTTTTCTCTGCTGGCGCTGCTGCTGGCGCCGGTACTGGTGAATGCCGCCGAGCCGCTGAATCCCGATCAGTTGCTTGAGCGCATCCGCAGTGAGCGGGCCGCCGAAGCGAGCGCCATGCAGGCGCGCGAGCAGGCTTTCGTGCGTGACCGCGGCGAACAGGCCCGTCTGCTGGCGCAGGCCAAGGCGGCGCTGGCCGAGCAGCAGGCCGAGGCCGCACGGCTCAAGGCCGAGTTCGACCGGCAGGAAGCGCTGCTTGCCGAGCAGGAGAAGTTGCTGGCCCAGCGCGTCGGTCATCTGGGCGAGCTGTTCGGTGTGGTCCGCCAGAGCGCCGGCGACATTGCCGGACAGTGGCAGGACAGCCTTCTCAATGCCCAATATCCCGAGCGCCTGGCGCAACTGCGAGGGCTCGCCGAGAGCCGCACGCTGCCCTCGGCCGAGGATCTGGATGCGTTCTGGATGACGCTGTTGGAGGACCTGGCTGCCAGCGGCCGGGTCGAGCAGGTCAGCCTCCCGGTGGTTGGGGCCGACGGCCAGCGCAGCGAACAGCCGGTGCTGCGCGTCGGCACATTCTCGGCCTTCGGCCAGGATGACTTCCTGCGCTACGACGCCGATGCCGGTCAGTTGCTGGCACCGGCTCGGCAGCCTTTCGGCATGGGCGAAGTCGAAGACTATCTGCGCAGCGATGAGGCGCTGGGTGTGCTACCGATCGACCCGAGCCGCGGCACGCTGCTGGCGCAGTTGCAGCGCGAGCCGGATTTCTGGGCGCGCCTGCAGCAGGGCGGGCTGGTCGGCTGGGTCATTGTCGCATTGGGTGTGCTCGGCCTGTGCCTGGCGGGCTGGCGAATGGTCTATCTCAGTGGCGTCGGCCGCAAGGTCGCCAGCCAGATGCGCGAGCTCGAGCGGCCGCGCGACGACAATCCGCTCGGCCGCATCATTGGTGTGCTCGGGCCGAAGCCGCAGCTTGCGGACCTGGAGACCCTGGAGCTCAAGCTCGACGAGGCGATCCTGCAGGAAACGCCGCCGCTGGAGCGCGGCCAGCCGCTGCTCAAGTTGCTGACGGCTGTTGCGCCCTTGCTTGGTCTCTTGGGCACCGTGACGGGCATGATCGTCACCTTCCAGGCCATCACCCAGAGCGGTGGCGGTGATTCGCGGCTGATGGCCGATGGCATCTCGCAGGCGCTGGTAACCACCGTGATGGGCCTGGTGGTGGCCATCCCGCTGCTTTTCCTGCACGCGCTGCTGGCCAGTCGCAGCAAGGCGCTGATCCAGCTCCTCGAACAGCAGAGCGCGGGCCTGATCGCGCTGCACTTGTCGGGAACGCCTCGTCGTGACTGATATGCACGGGCTCTGGCTGCGGCTGGTCGACAGCGGTCATCTGCTGCTCGACTTCATGGCCGCCGGCGGGGTCGTCATGTGGGCGCTGGCGGTGCTCTGCGTGCTGTACTGGACACTGGTGTTCGAGCGCCTCTGGTACATGCGCCGGGTGTTCCCTCGCTGGGTCGACGCCCGCCGCCAGGCCTGGGCCCGGTTGGCCAGCGAGCCCGGCACCTGGCAGCGAGCGGTACGCAGCGCCTGGCTGGCGCAGGCTCAGCAGCAACTGGCCGGCCCGCTGCGCCTGAGCAAGGCGCTGGTGGCGCTCTACCCGCTGCTCGGCCTGCTCGGCACCGTGACCGGGATGATCGCCGTGTTCGATGTGCTGTCGCTCAACGGTACCGGCAACCCGCGCGGCATGGCCGCTGGCGTCTGGCAAGCCACCCTGCCGACCATGGCTGGCATGGTGCTGGCCATCACTGGACTGTTCAGCCTGGCGCGCCTCGAGCGTATCGCCCGGCTGTCGCTCGACCGGCTGGCCGACCAGCTGCGTCACGATTGAGGAGCTGTTGATGCGTATGCGTCGCCATCATTACCAGCAGGACGAAGACACCGGCATCGACCTCACGCCGATGCTCGATGTGGTCTTCATCATGCTGATCTTCTTCATCGTCACCAGCTCCTTCGTCAAGGAGTCCGGCGTCGAGGTGCAGCGCCCGCAGGCCGATACCGCCAGCGCCCAGGACAAGGGCAACATCCTCATCGCCGTGACCGCCGACGGCCAGATCTGGATCGACAAGCAGCAGATCGACGTGCGCAGCGTGCGCGCCCATGTCGAGCGCATGCGCGTCGATCAGCCCGATGGTGCGGTCGTGGTGCAGGCCGACCAGGATGCACGCACCGGCCTGGTGGTGCAGGTCATGGATCAGGCGCGACAGGCCGGGGTCCGCGACGTGGCGCTGGCGGCCAGCACGGGAGCGCGGTAATGCGCCAGGGCTTGAGCCGCGCCGGCTTTTCGCTGCTGGCGGCCTGTGTGGTCACCGTATTGCTGTTCGCACTCATGCTGAGCATGGTCTCGCCGCCGCGCAGCGAAGTCAGCGACGAGCCCGTCGCAGTCGCCAACTTCGTCCGCATGGATGGGCGCAACCAGGACGCCGCGACGCGCACGCGCCAGCAGGCGCCACAGCCGCCACAACCCAAGACGCCGCAGCCGCAGCCGCCGACGCCACCGACGCCGAGCATGGCGACGCCGGCGGCCAATCTGCCAAAGCTCGATCTCGATCTGCCGAACATCGATGCCGGTGTGTCGGTCGCCGTGGCACCGGCGCCGAGCTTGAGCGGCCTGAGCGCCGCTGCGGCCCCTGCGCCAGCCGCCACGGCACCCGCCGCCGCTGCCGCCGCCGAGGCGGGCGGGCAGCCGGGCGGGCCGGAACAAGAGGTGGTGCCGCTCAACGATGTTCGTCCCGAATATCCCTACCGAGCCCGGCAACGCGGGATCGAAGGGCATATCAAGCTGGCCTTCACCATTTCCCCCTCCGGCCGGGTGGAAAACATCCGCGTGCTGGAGGCTTCGCCGCGCAACGTCTTCGACCGCGAGGCGCGCCGGGCGGCGGCTCGCTGGCGCTTTGCTCCACGCACCGAGAACGGCGTGGCGGTTTCGCGCGAAGCCGTGAAAACCCTGCACTTCCGCCTGCAAGGAGAACGCTGAGATGCCTCGTCTGCTGCTCGTGTTGATCCTTACCTTCGCCAGTGCCGC
>Ga0209300_1000128_pt1 | contig 47906 bp, 49 predicted proteins | sample Shrwel_input2_RT_FD_187535 | JGI IMG/M metagenome (GOLD analysis project Ga0209300, IMG submission 187535) | Subsurface microbial communities from deep shales in Ohio, USA - Utica-3 well 1 S input2 RT (SPAdes) (version 2) ... | reverse complement strand
GATTGAATGGCTTGCCTGCATCAGCATGATGGCAGCTCGGTCTTCAGGGGCGAGATGGTGGTAGTAATGTGACATGGCAATACGATACCTGATGGCTCAGGTGTTGCACTTGGTCATTGAGACCGCCGTACAAAAAACTATCGTGCCTTTTCGCGCGACCATGAAATAATCTGCGGTGACAAACCAACAATAGCCGGGTCGGCGGATCCGGCATTTCTTGGTGACTCGTCCCGCTATAATCCGGAGGAGCTGTTGCTGAGCTCGCTCTCTGCATGCCACATGCTCTGGTATCTACATCTGTGCGCTGATGCCGGCATCACGGTGTCGAGTTACGAGGACAACGCCGAAGGTCGCATGGTCGAGACCAAAAGCGGCGGCGGTCATTTCGATAAAGTGACACTCAAGCCCATCGTCAGTATCGGCGAAAACGACGATAGCGAGCTGGCGACATCTCTTCATGAGAAAGCGCATTCGCTATGCTTCATTGCGAATTCGGTGAATTTTGAGGTCGCGTGTGAAGCCGATATTCGCTACGGCTAATTGAAGGCCTGACAGTGCGCTACGCGTGTACGGTGCAACTGGGGTGGGGTGGTTCAAGCTGGCGATATTGAAAATAACCGATGCTGGCTTCGCGCGTAAGCGCGCGAATTTTGCGGTTGGCATCTACTCCTCACTGATTTGACCCATAATGGAATGGTTGCGATATGTTCGATTATACGTTGGTACATTGGCTGGCTTTTTTGTCAGCGGCGGTGTTTCTGAACCTTTCCCCGGGGCCGGATATCGCGTTCATGCTAGGCCAGACGCTACGTAGCGGGCGTCGATATGGATTCGCTGCGATGTTTGGGGGTTGGTCGGGAACGGCATTGCATGTGGCCATGGCGGCGGCGGGTCTGTCGGCCATTCTGGCCACATCGGCGTTGGCGTTCTCGGTGATCAAGTGGGTAGGGGCTGCCTATTTGATATGGCTCGGCGTCAAGATGCTGTTGTCCAAGGGGGATTCTTTTATTTCCAATGGCGGAGGCCGAGACACAAAGGCGCAGTCGGTCTATTGGCAGGGTGTGCTGGTGTCCGCGCTGAACCCTAAAGTGGCCGTCTTCTTCCTCGCTTTCTTGCCGCAATTCGTCGTGGAAGGTGCCGGGCCGGTGGGTGCCCAACTGTTCTTGCACGGCAGCTTGATTATCGTGGTCGCGGCTTTTATCGAACCTCTCTTGGTAATGATGGGGGCGAAACTGGGCGCTTTCTTGAAGGCAAGCCCGCGAGTGGGGATGTGGATGGATCGCGGCCTTGGTGCCATGTTTGTTGCCTTGGGTGCGCGTCTGGCCGCTAGTACCAAGTGACATCAGGATCGTACCTTTTTCAGAAGTCGCTGGAGTGTCTTCTTGCTCCAGACGAAGAGCCCAGTAGGCGGCATCGCCGGCATGTACATCACCTTCAGTGCCTGCTCATGCTCGGCCCGGTCGCTGGATGAACGATTGTCTCGCTCGCATTTACGATACTGCTCTGCGTTACGCATACCTTCTCCTTCTCGTGTTGTCTTCAAGAACCTGACGTTTCCCGTAAGTGCCGTTACACCTGACGGGAACGTAGATGTTAGGGGGAAGTGGAAGCCGGTTGGAGCGCCGCACGCTCGATGGTTCTGTAGCCGCTGAGAGCCGTGGCCACCGCGATCAGCGCGAAGGCGATGAAGCAGACGAGGTACCCTCGGCTGCCGATCAGGTAGCCCGCGAGGGGCGAGCCGACGATCTGCCCCACGGCGATCATCAAGAAAGGAAGCCCCAGCCCGATGGCGGGGCGGTCCGCATATAGCCGAATGCCCCAGACGAGATAGACGCCGGTCAGCATGATGTAGGCCGCGCCGAACAGCGTGCCCGAGACGAACACCGCTGCCAGGTTCGAGGGGCTGAGTACCAACAGCCCGAGTGCGCCGGCCATTGCCGTGAGACTGCCGCGATGCACGATGTTGAGGCCGAAACGTGCGATCAGGTCGCCCGCCGCGCCGCCCACCAGCCCCGCGACGCCGATCAAAATCCAGACGATGTTGGCCGTCGCCTGCTCGAAATGTCCCAGCGTGATGACCACATCGCTTGAGAAGGTCCAGAAGGCGGCGCTGGCCGTGCCCATCCCGGCGGCTGCCACCACGAGCGTCAACGCGCGAGGGCGCCATAGCCCACCAAGGCGGTCGGTGTCTTGGCGGCTGTCGGCCGAGGTGGCGTCGCCGGTGCTCGCGCGAGGTATGCTGATCAGCAACAGCAGGGCGTTGAGCAGCGCGGCGATGGCAAAGGCGGCGTAGGCGAGCCGCCACTGGCCGGTGGCGAGGAAGGCGACCGGCCCGGAGATAGCCACGCCCAGGCTGGTACCGGCGTTGATGACGGTGTTGGCTCGCCCTTGCCGGGGCGCGGTGATCGCGCGGGATACCGCCTGCGCCATGGGTGGCGAGGCCAGGCCGGTGCTCGTCCCGGCGAGCAGTACGGCGCCGGCCAGCCATATCGCCTGCGTGCTGACGGCGATGCCCGCCATGCCCACCGCCGCGATCAGGGCGGCAGCGACGGCGATTCGGCGCGGCCCGAAGCGTTCCACCAACAGCGCGCTGAGCACGATGGCGAGGCAGTAGCCGACATAGGCGCCGCTGCCGATGACGCCAGCCAGGGTCGCGCTCAAGCCGACATCTTCGCGCATGCTGGGCAGGAAAAGTCCGTAGGCGAAGCGCGCTAGGCCGTAGGCGGTGCCGATCAGCATGGTGCCGGCGACGATCAGGCGGCATTCGGTACGCGTCATGAGGTGTACTCCTCGGTCTATGGCCAGCATCGTGTTGATAAAGTGTAAAACGATCGTTTTCAATATGGGCGTAATTGAGGCCCGGTTTGAGCCCGGTTCATATCACTCGTCGTTAGTTATGATGCGTGTCGCGGCGGCGCCTGTTACTGAACTAGGTGCCGCTATGACGTTCGCGCGACCGTGACTAGACGCTGTGCCGCCCGCCGTGCGACCTCGACGGTCGCTATGCCGCGATACGCTGCCGTGTGAGTCGCACCCTCCAACAGCAGTTGAATCGACTCGGCGAGCTCATCGTCTTGCCAGCCGATCTCTGCGACGACGATGGCGTCGATCCGCTCCCGCATGCGCTGCTTGTGGCGTGCCATCACCTCGGCGATCTCCGGCACGTCGCCACCGGTTTCTCCCCAGGCACGCAGGAACAGACAACCCCGCGCTGCCTCCTGGGCGAACCAGAGCTCCAGCGCGCCAAATAACGCATCGACGCTGTTGGTCTCTACCTGGCGGTGGAAGCGGCGGTCGCGCTCGTTCAAGACCGCCGCGATGAGGCCGTTCTTGTTACCGACGTGCTTGTAGAGCGTACGGCTCGAGATCCCCGCGCCCTGTGTCAGCCGATCCATGCCGGTGGCAGTGAAGCCGTGCCGGTCGAAGAGTTTTTCAGAAGTCTCGAGTAAGCGCGTGCGAATATCCATAGCCACAGTGTAAAACGATCACTTTACCTTGGCAAGCCAAAGCTCAGTCACAATGCCCTGTGCCGTTATTTGCTAAATTGACGCACCAGTTTGCCTTTGCAACAGTGGCGATGGCTTGATCATGATCTCTTGGCAAGAGCATATCGGCAGCACCCCCCCAACGATCTGGATGCCCACTAGGCTTTCGCCGAGGACTGCGACGCTTAACTGCCCCAGTACTTGCAATTTATCATCGGTAGGACGCACTACGATCATCTCGCCGGCGCCAATGACACTGCCCACCAGCGCCGAGATGTTTACTTGATGGGTAACCAACAGCAAATTGCCTGGCCCTTGCCAGTCCAGGATGTGCTCGCGCGCCTTTCGGGTACGCGATTCTTTGTCACTACGCTCACGGAAGAAAGAGTCTAGCCACGGTGCTGGTTTGACGTCGCCGACGTCCATGAGTCTTGCGGTGTCCAATGCGCGGCACCACTGCGAGGCATACACCGCTGCAATCGAAATGTGCCGCTCGCGCAGCTCACGGCCAATCGCTCTCGCCTGAGCGCGTCCTCGCTCAGAGAGGTTGCGCTGCGTCTCGCAGCGACCGCGTTCAAATTCGGCAGGATCACCGATTCCCGGAGCCACTGCATGGCGCATCAAAATCACCGCCCCGCCTTTCTGCAAGGCCCTCCAGGTGGTCTCGTTTGCCTGGGCGCTGATTGGAAACGCATCCAGTACACCGAGCAGCAGCGCTAGGGCGAGGTAGCCTAGGAGCTTCATGATAAGGCCTCGTTACGGCATCAGAAGGATGTTTCCATTCACCATCGCCCAATTTCTATAGCGCCGCAAAACGTTGCGTTATCCTAACCCGCCCTAGTATGACTTCTTGGTACTGGAATAGATGATCAGTAATGGCATGCAATTTATGCGTTATTTCTGATTTTAAAGTTGCTTTTTTATCAGTTTTTCATGGGGATGCCGTCATCCCACTTAAAGCCGATGCCTCCGCCCTGCCATACACCTTCTTCCTGCGGGCTAGGCCTATCAATGTCGACATGGAGCGGCAGTCCAAAACCTGGGGCAAGGTCTTGAACCCCGCGGATGGTACTGCGGTGCATGATCCGCAATCCTTGCTCTTCGGCGGGTAAGTGGGCCCCAGGGGCCGCGCGATGCGCCACGGCCAGGTTGTCGATAAATACGCAGTCATTTTCCTGATATTCGAATTCGATGGCGTAACCGTTCTCAAATCCAGCATTGAGTATGTCGTTGTACTCATGACAAAGCAGCTTCATTTCATCGGCATCCAAGAGGCGAAAGCTATCCTTGTTGGGAAGCTTTTCAATCACTGCCCCCGTCATGCCCAAATGCAGCCAGATGGACTTGCGCCGGGAGATGGGATGTTCATGCACGACGGGGTGCACGGCGCCGGAAGAGGAGTTGACCGAGGAAAGGCGACGCCAGAATTCTTGCCGTTCTTCCGGCAGGGCATCATAGGCAGCACCTTGATGGGCGAAACAGGTCCCTCCGCCTTTTTCGGCTGGCCGGATGATGTGGTAGCCGGAATGCGAAAAGGTATCCGGAATAAAGGCACCATCATTGTGCCATTGCGGTCCCACGCCAGGAATGCCGTGGTGAGGATCATTCGACAGGCGGAAAATATGCTGATTGCCACCCGGCGTTTCCGGGTGAATGCCATGGGTGCTATGTAATTCCTTGCCTCCCCATAAACAGCTGGCACGCAGGAAGTCATCAGCATCGAGTTGCTTTTCGTTTTTAAAAACAAGAAAGCCGCGATTCGCCATTTCGTGTTCGAGTGCTTCGACGACATCGCTCGGTGGCGTGTCCCTGTGTGACAGGTCGATGCCCTTGACTTCGGCGCCTATCGGATCAAGCGGTGTGATGGTGCCGCCGAACTTTTCAATAATGGCAACGCGTGCGGGGTCAAGGGGCGCAATATTGGATAGCGTGGTATGCAAAGCTAACCTCCTGTCCTGATTGCCATGCAGGAAGGATGAAGACTGCGATAGGTGTGTAACCCTGAAAGGGTATCAACCGCATGTCATCGCATCCGGGCACAGGATGTATGTTGATGCTATCTTGGCATAGGCAAAAGCGCTTCGTCATACCGCGTGAATTCGGCCTGCTAAGCAAGCGGGCGCGGAGCCGCCAATCAAGCATTGCTCATGGTGGATGTCACTGGGATAGTTGCCGAGCCTGAATGATCGTCAAGACAAACGCGAAGTGGAGTGTCCACCATGAAGACCTTATCGAACATGGGATTTGCCCTTTTTGGCGCCATGCTGGTGGCCATCAGTTACGGGCTCGCACGCTTTGCGTTTGGTCTTTTCGTACCGTCCATCAGTACCGATCTTTCATTGACGCCTTATACTGTCGGCATCATCGGGGCGCTGCCATTTATTAGTTTCGTGCTTGCTACCCTGGTTGCACCGCTCGCGGCGGATCGTCTTGGCGCACGTAACTTGGCGATACTCTCGAGTGGCCTGGGTACGGGCGGTCTTGTATTGATCAGTCAGGCATCGGAGGCGCTATCGCTCGGTGTCGGGGTGTTTATCTGCGGCATCTGTACGGGGTTGATGATGCCGGCATTGACTGCCGCCATGCAGGCACTGGTCAGTCGCTCGATGCACGGACGCGTGAGTTCCATCATGAATGCAGGTACTAGCATCGGCATCATCGTTGCGGTACCTACCGTCCTATTCCTGGCCAACGCATGGCGTTTGACTTACGTGATTTTTGCTGTCCTGGCAGGTATCGGGATGGTTGCAGCCTGGTTTTTCATTCCCTCGGTGTCACGTGTCGTGCCGGCCAATGCGGCACCACCACCCCCGATCAGCCGGGAGCAGTATTCGCGTCTCATCCGGCTATCGTTGTTTGCCTTTGCCATGGGGTTCGTGTCTGCGCCTTACTGGCTTTTCGCTCCGGACTTGTTGGTCAACCTCGGTGGACTGCCCGCAAGCCATACCGGCTGGCTGTGGCTCGCGGTGGGTATTGCCGGCCTTGGTGGGGCCATGGCGAGTGACTTGGCCGACCGTAACAACCCACCCATTACCCAGGCATTGATGCTGATGATGCTGTCCTCGAGCCTGGTGCTGCTCGCCGCTAGTCCAGGCCAGATAGGCTTGGCGGTCTTCTCTGCATTGGTGTTCGGTCTCGCTTATATGAGTCTCACGGGGCTGTATCTGATGACCGGCATTCGACTGTTGCCGAACCGACTCTCGATGGGCCCGGTATTGCCCTTTTTGGCTTGTGCGCTCGGGCAAGCGGCTGGTTCGCCTGTCATCGGGGCCTTGATCGACGCGTTCGGCCATGCCCAGGCATTTTCCATCTTCTCTGTGGTTGGCATCGTGATCGCGGTGTTGTCTCCGATCTATCCTGGACATATTGACTATTGGTCGGACGACGAGGAACCACAGGAGGCTGAGGAAGCCGATACCGGCTTACAGGCAGCGTATGACCACCAGCTGCTGGATGAAAATGGCGAGCCTATTGAGCCAGTCAAGACCGCAGAAGATATCCGCTAGGTGTCGTTCCTCAAGGATCGTATGACGGCCGTTGGCAAAACTTGGCTGCAGCGCCGCAGCGAATAACGAGTAGCTTGCTGAATCTGACAAAACGCCCCCGCGCCGTGATGTTGAAGTAAACGGCGCGGGGGCGTTTTGTCAGTGGTGAGTGCGGGGCGTCAGTTGCTGGACTGCGTGCGCGGCAGGACGTTGAGGGCCTTGAGCAGGTTGAGCGCTTCGCCTAGCTGGTAGTCGCTTTCGGCGAGTGAGGCGCCTTGTGGTTCGTTTTCGGCCTTGCCGTTGATGTTGCGCAGGTGATTCTCGAGATCCGATTCGCGGATGTTGAAGCCATTGCTTTCGGCGACTTCGAGGCGACCACGCACCACTTCGACATCCGGCGCGATGCCCTGGGCCTGGATCGAGCGGCCATCCGGCGTGTAGTAGAGCGCGGTGGTCAACTTCAGGCCGTCGCCGTTGGGGAGCGGGAGTACCTGCTGCACGGAGCCCTTGCCGAAGCTTTCGGTGCCCATCAGTACGGCGCGCTGTTGATCCTGCAGGGCACCGGCGACGATCTCCGCTGCCGAGGCGCTGCCGCCGTTGATCAGCACGACCATGGGAACATCCGGTGCAATCGTCTGGGAGGAGGCCGAGAAGCGCATGTCGCTGTCCGGCAGGCGACCTTCGGTGTAGACAATCAGGCCGCTGTCGAGGAACAGGTCGGCGACGTCGACAGCACTGTCGAGCACGCCGCCGGGGTTGTTGCGCAGATCGAGCACCAGACCTTTGAGTGTGCCTTCTTCGCGCAGCGCGGCAATGGCGTCGCGGGCTTGCTCGCCGGTGCGGCTCTGGAATTGGCTGATGCGCAGGTAGCCATAGCCCGGGGCGAGCATTTCGTGCTTGACGCTCTCGGTCTGGATGGTCTCACGCGTCAGAGTGACCTCGCGTGGCGCATCCTCGCCCTGGCGCAGGATGGTCAGTTGCAGTTCTGTGCCCTCTTTGCCGCGCATCATGTCCACGGCCTCCTGCAGCGACAGGCTCTCGGTGGGCGTATCGTTGATGCGCAAGATGCGGTCCTGCGCCTGGAGGCCGGCGCGGGCGGCAGGGGTGTCGTCGAGAGGTGCAATGATGGTCAGCTGCTCATCTTGTATGCCCACTTCAATGCCGACGCCGCTGAATTCACCTTCGGTGGTCTCACGCAGCGCCTGGAAGGCCTCCTTGTCGAGATAGGCGGAATGCGGGTCGAGCTCGCCGAGCATGCCGCGCATGGCATTGCGCATGAGCGTGGTGTCGTCGACTTCATCGACATAGGCGCGTTTGATGCGCTCGAAGACCTCGGCAAAGGTCTGCACGTCTTCCACGGGCAGGGCGTCGTTGTCGGCCGACGGCTGAGTGCTCTGTTGGGTACTGGGCTGGGTGCTCTGAGATTGAGTGCTTTGCTGGGCATGCGCCGGCAGGGCTAGCGCACCGATCACCAGGGCCATGCCCATTGCTAGAACGTGACGAACGATGAAATGCGGGGAACGGGATTGGCTTGCGGTCATGCTGTCTCCACAACGCGGCGGAACGGGCTCGTGTTGGTTGTGGCCGCTGGGACACAACCGGGGCGGGGCGAAGGCGAACCCACGCGCGCCGAAGGCCCAGCATAGCCTTTATGGGTCGGCGCAATCCAGCGTGACACATGTTCAGCGTCGGGCGATCCAACTGCTGGGGTCGATGGGATCACCGTTCTCGCGGACCGCGAAATACAGCGCTGGCGATTCGCGGCCACCGCTGTCGCCAACGGCGGCGATGGTGGTACCGCGCTCCACGTGTGCGCCGACCCTGACATCGAAGCGTTGCAGGTGCGCGTAAAGCGTCATGATTTTATCGCCGTGGTCGATGATCACGAGGTTGCCGAAGCCACGCATCCAGTTGGCGAAGACGACGCGGCCGGCATGTACGGCAGTGACTGGGGTGCCGGCCTCGGCGCCGATGACAATGCCGTTGCGGTCGACGCCGCTACCATTGCCGTAACTGGCGAGGATGTCACCCTGCACGGGCCAGGGCAGCTCGCCCTGTGTCTGTTCGATATCCGTGGAGGGCGGTGCCTGGTCGAGTCGCTCGAGCCTGTCACGCATTTGGTCGAGCAGTTGCTCGGCATCCTCGCGATTATCGTTGAGCGCGGCCAGCTTGGCTTGCTGGTTGGCATAGCGCTGTTTGTACTTCGAGAGGATGGCCTCGCGCTTGCTGCGCTGGGCGGCCAGCGTCTTGCGGCGTTCGGCCAACTCGCTGGCCAGGCTGTTCAGGCGCTTCTGGTGGGACTGCAGTGCGCTTTGCGTTTTGTCGAGCTGGTCCTCGAGCTTGGCCAGGTCATCGAGACGCTGTTGACGCGCCTGATTGAGATGATTGAGGTACTGCTGAAGGCGATCCAGCCGCGCGGGGTCGGTCTGGTTGAGCAGCAGCTTGAGCTGTGGCGTAGGGCCGAGTCGGTATAGCGCGTTGAGCTGCGTGGCCAGGGCGGCGCGTTGCTGGCGGCGCTCCTCCTCGAGGGTCTGGCGTTGCTGCTTGAGCTCGGCGACCTCCTGGTCGAGCTGGTCCTGCTCACGCTGCAGACTGGTTAGCCGCTGTTGGGTCTCGGCCAGTTGGGTTTCCACCTCGCGCAATGCGCGCTGGGCTTCGTCGCGTGAGTCGCGCGTGCCTTCGAGGCGCGATTGGGCCTGCTGGATGTTCTCCCCCAGCGCTTCGAGTTGACGGCGTACTTCCTCGGGGGAGTTCTGTGCCCAGGCGCCGGGCGTGCCCAGCGACAGCCACCCACACGAGATCGCCATGGCACATGCCATGGCGATTCGCTTGCTGGACGTGGGCGCGTTCATACGCCGACTCCGCAATATACGCACACCTATCAGGGGGTATCCACCAGCACGCGGCCGGTCATTTCCTTTGGAATCGGCTCGTGCATCATGGTCAGCAGGGTCGGTGCCAGATCGCATAGGCTGCCGTCGTCCGCAAGGGTGGCGCCGGCGCGCGGCGTGACGTAAACCAGCGGCACCTGAAAGGTCGTATGCGCCGTCTGCGGGTTGCCCGTTTCGGGATGCACCATCTGCTCGGCATTGCCGTGGTCGGCGGTGACCAGGCATTCGCCGCCCGCGCGTTCGATGGCGTCGATCACCCGGCCTAGGCAGATATCCACCGCCTCGATGGCCTTGACGGCAGCATCGAAGTCGCCGCTATGGCCGACCATGTCGCCGTTGGCGTAGTTGCACACCACCAGATCGAACGTGCCCGCGTCGATGGCTGCGACCAGCTTGTCGGTAAGCTCATAAGCGCTCATCTCCGGCTTCTCGTCGTAGGTCTTGACGTCCTGCGGCGAGGGGATCAGCTCACGAGTCTCACCGTCGAACGCATCCTCGCGGCCGCCGGAGAAGAAGAAAGTGACGTGGGCATACTTCTCGGTCTCGGCGATGCGTAGCTGTTTCAGGCCGCGCTTGGCGACGGTCTCGCCCAGCGTGTTGACCAGGTCGGTGGGCGGAAAGGCCACCGGCGCCGGAATGTTCGCGGCGTACTCGGTGAGCATCACCAGCCCTTCGTGGGCCAGCTTGGGCCGTGCCTGGCGAGTGAAGCCGCTGAAATCGTCCTCGGCGAAGGCGCGGGTCAGCTCGCGGGCGCGGTCGGCGCGGAAGTTGAGGAACAGCGCGGCGTCGCCATCGGCCATGCGCACTGGCTCGCCGTGCGGACGAATGCTGGTGGCGGCGACGAATTCGTCGGTTTCGTCACGCTCGTAGGCGGCGTCCAGCCCGGCCTCGGCGCTGGTGGCGACCTGCTTGCCTTCACCCTCGACAATGACGCGATAGGCTTGCTCGACACGGTCCCAGCGATTGTCGCGGTCCATGGCGTAGTAACGGCCGACGATCGAAGCGACGTAGGCGTTGTCGGCGCCGAACAGCTCGGCGAGCCGCGCGTTGGCACGTTCCAGCGAGGCGCGGGCGCTCTTGGGTGCGGTGTCGCGACCATCGAGGAAGGCGTGCAAATAGACGTGCTTGGCGCCGCGCTCGGCGGCCAGCGCGGCCACGGCGAGGATGTGATCCTCGTGGCTGTGCACGCCACCGGGCGAGAGCAAGCCCAGCAGGTGCACGGCGCGGCCGGCGGCCACGGCGGCGTCGATGGGCGCGGTCAATGCGGTGTTGGCGGCCAGCTCGCCGTCTTCGATGGCCTTGGTGATACGCGTGAAGTCCTGGTAGACGATGCGCCCGGCGCCGAGGTTCATGTGGCCGACTTCGGAATTGCCCATCTGGCCGTCGGGTAGCCCGACGTACTTGCCATCGGTGTGCAGCAAGGCGGAGGGGTAGCGTTGTTTCAGCGCGTCCATGACCGGCGTCTTGGCCGAGTAAACGGCGTTATGCCGAGTGTCATCGTTCTGGCCGTAGCCATCGAGGATCAACAGCGCAACGGGCCGGGGACGTTGGGTGTGGGTATCTGCCATAACATGCCTCGCGGGAATTTGATGGGCGTCGCACCGGCGCATCCGGCCGATGACCCCATGAAGCGGCAGTGCCGCTGGGGGTTCGCGACTCACGTCTCCTTGCGGCATCATAACGCAGTCACGGCAGAGCGTCAGCCGCGTCGGCGGGGCCGGACGCTCGCGCATGGCTCATGTATACTAAGGCGCCCGCCGGGGCATGCGGCGTGCGCCGAGCGCACACGACGCCGACAGACACACAACGAGAGTTATCCGCACTCATGATCGATCAGTTATTCGAATTCGTGCAAAACCATCTGCTACTGTCAGGCGCTTTTCTGGTGGTACTGGTGGCATGGATCGCCTACGAGCTGAAGGGCTCGAACAGCGGCGTCTCGACGTCCGAAGCCACCTCGCTGATTAATCACGAGGACGGGCTGTTTCTGGATATTCGCGAGGTCAAGGACTTCAAGGCGGGACATATCGCCGGCGCGCGCAATATTCCCCAGGGCCGTTTGGGAGATCGCCTCAAGGAACTCGAGGACTACAAGGAAAAGCCGGTGGTAGTGGTGTGCAAGCACGGCCAGAGTTCCGGTGCCGCCGTGGGGCAGTTGACCCAGGCTGGCTTCACTCGTGCGACCAAGCTCAAGGGCGGTATGACCCAGTGGCAGTCCGATGAGTTGCCGGTGGTACGCAAGTAAGCACAATACAATGGCGGGGCGGCGCACGCCGGGCCCCGCGTCTCATGCATAGATAAGTCAAAGGAAGTGCAACATGGCGGAAGACAACAATCAGGCCGCTCAAGGTGGCAACGACACGCAGAACCAGCTGCAATTTTCCATGCAGCGCATTTACGTCAAGGACGTCTCCTTCGAGTCGCCCAACTCGCCGAGCGTGTTCCAGAATGCGTTCAAGCCCAAGGTGGGGCTCGACCTCAACACCACCAGCGAGCAGGTCGGTGAAAACCTCTACGAGGTGGTGGTCAAGGTAACGGCGCAGGTCACCAACAACGAAGACGACGCTACCGCATTCCTTGCCGAGGTAGAGCAGGCGGGTCTGTTCCACATCGCCGGTTTGAGCGCCGATCAGCTCGATCACACCCTGGGCGCGTTCTGCCCCAACATGCTGTTCCCCTATGCGCGCGAGTGCATCGACAACCTGGTCAATCGCGGCAGCTTCCCGCCGCTGATGCTGTCACCGGTCAACTTCGAGGCGATGTACGCCCAGAAGAAGAAGCGCGAAAGCGAAGCCGCCGAGAACGTGCAGTAAACGATGGCCGGACCGCGCATTCATGTGGCGGCCACGCTGGTCGCCGCAGCGGAAATCACCCTGCCCGAAGGTGCCTCGCGGCATGTGGCGGGTGCGCTACGCCTGCGTGAAGGCGCGGCGCTGCGCTTGTTCGATGGCGAGGGGCTCGAAGCCGAGGCCGACATCGTCAGCGTGGGGCGCCGCGAGGTACGTGTGCGGGTCACCGCCGTGACCGAGGGCGGCGCCGAATCGCCGCTGGCGGTGCACCTGGGCCAGGCGATCTCCAAGGGCGATCGCATGGATTATGCGATCCAGAAGGCGACCGAGCTGGGCGTCGCGGCCATCACCCCGCTTTATACCGAGCACGGCGACGTGCGCCTCAAGGGTGAGCGCGAAGCCAAGAAACTCGCCCACTGGCAAGCCGTCGCAATCAGCGCCTGCGAGCAATGCGGGCGCAGCCGCGTGCCCACCGTGCACCCCCCACAAACGCTCAGCGCTTGGCTGGCGGCACGCGACGAAGCGCTACGCCTCGTCCTGCATCCCGCCACCGACACCGCCTGGCAACACGCCAGCGATATCTCCCGCGCCGCACTCCTCGTCGGCCCCGAAGGCGGTTTATCCCCCACCGAAATCGACGCCGCCTACACCGCCGATTTCACCGCCCTCACCCTCGGCCCCCGCATCCTGCGCACCGAGACCGCCCCCGTCGTCGCCCTTACGCTGTTGCAGCATTATTTTGGGGATTTGGGGTAAGCGCCGCAATTTAATTGGATGCTATTTTCCACGGAATCGGTGGCGGCATGATCCGTTCGCCATCGAATTCGGGCACGTCGCCGAAGCGGTCGCTGCCGGCTTCCCATTCCTTCTGAGCCTCGGCGATCTCGGTTTTGCTGTGGCCGACGAAGTTCCACCAGATGAGGATGTCCTCGTTCAGCGGTTCGCCGCCGAGCAACAGGGCGCGTGTGCCAGCTTCCATTGAGAGCGTGATCTCGTCGAGTCCGCTGCCGAGGTAGGCCATCTCGTTGGCGGAGAAGTGGTCGCGCTCTATGGTGAGGCGGCCTTCAAGCACGAGGACGCCATATTCGAAATCGGCGCGGGCGGTGAGCGTCAGTCGGGTGGCATCGGTGCTGATGAGGTCGAGGCCGAGAAGTGGTGAGAAGGCGAGCGTGGGAGCCTTGCGGTCCTGGAACTCTCCCACCAGCAACGTGGCCTCCACACCCTGTTCGGACCAGCGCGGCAAGTCGGGGTAATGATCGAAGCGTGGCGGAGTATGGCGTTCGGCGTGGGGCAGGGCGATCCATAACTGGGCGGCGTGTAGTTGGCCGGATTCGGGGATGGATTCCTCGGTGTGGGCGATACCCCGACCCGCCGTCATCAGGTTGAGTTCGCCCGGCCGAATGCGCTGGGCGTTACCCAGGCTGTCGCGATGCATGACCTCGCCTGCCAGCATCCAGGTAAAGGTTTGCAGGCCGGTGTGCGGATGCGGGCCGACACGCATGCCCTGATCGCCGATAGAAAAAGTTGCCGGACCGGCGTGGTCGAGAAAGCACCAGGCGCCGATCAAGCGGCGACCCTTCTGGGGCATCACACGATTGACCGGAATGCCGCCGACATCCGCCGTGCGGGCGTGGAGGTGCTGAATCAGCCGGTGGCCGTCCACGACGGGGCACTCACGGGAATCGTAGAGACGGGGACGGTGCTCTGTATTGCTCATGCGCGGCCTCCTTGGCGAGACGCAGGCTGCCGCCACTGATCGCATTGGTGGCGGCAGTGTGGGCGCGGTGGTGATTAGTTTTTCAGCGCCGCGTCACGGCTCTGGATCAGGTTCGAGTAGTGGGGCAGGTGCTTGGCGAGAATGCCGCCAAAGCCCTCGATGTCGTTGCGCCAGTCGCGATGCAGTTCACAGGCCGCCGAGAACCAATTCATCAACTGTACGCCGGCCTGGGACATGCGATCCCATGCAGCATCACGCACGGTCGAGTTGAAGGTGCCCGAGGCATCGGTGACCACGAAGACTTCGTAGCCCGCCTCACGCGCGGCCAGCGCCGGAAAGGCGACGCACACGTCCGTCACCACGCCGGCGATGAGCAGCTGCTTTTTGCCGGTGTCCTTGATCGCCTGGACGAAGTCCTCGTTGTCCCAGGCGTTGATCTGGCCGGGGCGAGCGATATAGGGCGCGTCGGGGAATTTTTCCTTCAACTCCGGCACCAGCGGGCCGTTGGGGCCGTCCTCGAAGCTGGTGGTGAGAATCGTCGGCAGATTGAAGAACTCGGCAATGTCGGCCAGGGCCAGCACGTTGTTCTTGAACTCGTCCGGCGTGAAGTCGCGGACCAGGGACAGCAAGCCCGCTTGATGATCGATCATCAGCAGGACGACATCGTTCTTGTCGAGTCTTGAGTAGGAATAACTCATGGCACATCTCCCTCTGTGGTGGAAAAGAGCGGGAGGCCCGTTGGGGCTCCCGCCGACTGCGGGCGATCCCGTGACCGCCCAAACCTTTTACGATGCCGTGCCGAGTTGCCCGGTCTGGAATTGGTGCAAGGCGTTTTCAATCTCGGTGCCTGCGCGACCTACGTACCGTTCAGCTTCATCGTGCCACTCAGGACAACGACCATCGTGGTGTGCCCCTCGGGGACCATGAGCGTGGTCGCGCCGTCTCGCTTTAAGCGTAGATCCCAAACGTTGATCGGGCTGAACGTACGTAACGGGCCGCCAAACCCCGCCAAGGCCTTTGCTAGCGCCGCCGGGCGGCGTCATAATGAGGACATATCTCTCGTCAGTGGCCGCCAACATGTCCCGTTCCCCAGATTCCGCTCCACGTTCATCCGCTCCCGGCCGGCGTGCGTCGAGTTCGACGCGGCCACCTCTGGCGCGCATCGGTGAGGTGGCGTATCTCAAGGTGGTGGCGGTCAATACCACCGGGGCTTTTCTCGATTGGGGCCAGCCGAAGGACGTGTTGCTGCCATTCGCCGAGCAGCGTTTTCGTCCCGAGGTCGGCAAGCGGGTGTTGGTGATGCTCTATGAGGACGCTCAGGGACGGCCGGTGGCGTCGATGCGTCTGGATCGCTTCCTGGCCGATGAGGCGCCGGAGATGACGGCCGGCGACCGCGTCGCGCTGGTGATCGCTGAGCGTACCGATCTGGGCTTCAAGGCGGTGGTCGATCACCGCTACTGGGGCTTGTTGTACGCTGATGACATCATCCATCCGCCGCGGCGCGGCCAGCGATTGACCGGTTATATCAAGCGCGTGCGCGAAGACGGGCGCCTCGATCTGGCCATGCTGCCGCCCGGCGAGGCGGGGCTCGATGTGGTCGGCGACAAGGTGCTGGAGCTGCTGCGCTGCCACGGCGGGTACGTGGCGCTGGGCGACAAGACGCCCGCCGCCGAGATCAAGGCTCGCATGGGCGTTAGCAAGAGCGCCTTCAAGCAGGCGGTGGGACGGCTCTACAAGAAGCGGCTGATCACCATCGAGGAAGACGGCATCCGCCTGACGCGCGAGGCGATAGACGCGCATCAGTCCAACTGACGCGCCGCTGGCGCCTTGGTCTTGTGCTGGTCGCTGCGGCATACTGCGCGCATTCATTCCTGACCTGGAAGACCGATCATGAGCGAGCGCGCCTTGAAGCTCGGCGTGGTGATGGACCCCATCGCCGATATCGCCTACAAGAAAGATACCACCCTGGCCATGCTGTGGGCCGCTCAGGAACGCGGCTGGTCGCTGTACTACCTCGAGCCTGAAGACCTGTATCTGGAAGATGGGCGTGCCATGGGCCGCATGCGCGCGCTGGAGGCGTATCGTGACCCCGAGGCGTGGTATCGGCTCGAGGCGGTGCAGGCCGCGCCGCTGGCGGAGCTCGACGTGATCCTGATGCGCCAGGACCCGCCGGTGGATGACCACTTCCTCAACGCCGTGCATCTGCTGGGCTTCGCCGAGCGCGAGGGCGTGCTGGTGGTCAATCCCACCCAGGCGCTTCTGACCAGCAACGAGAAGCTCTTCGCCCAGCAGTTCCCGCACTGCATCCCGCCCTCCGTGGTCTCGTGCCACGATGCCGTCCTGCGCGACTTTCATGCCCAGCACGACGATGTGATCTTCAAGCCGCTGGACGGCATGGGCGGCAACGGCATCTTTCATATCACGCCGGAGGGCCGCAACCTGGGCTCGGTCATCGAGCAGCTTACCGAGCGCGGCACGTGCCAGATCATGGCGCAGCGTTATCTGCCTGAGATCAAGGCCGGCGATACGCGCATCCTGCTGATCGATGGTGAGCCCGTGCCCTATGGCCTGGCGCGCATTCCCAGCGCTGGCGAGACACGCGGCAACCTGGCGGCCGGCGGGCGTGGCGAGGCCCGCGAGCTCACCGACCGCGATTACTGGCTCATCGAGCAGGTCAAACCGGCGATCCTCGACAAGGGGCTGATCTTCGTCGGGCTCGACGTAATCGGCGATTACATCACCGAGATCAACGTCACCAGCCCCACCTGCGTGCGCGAGATCGACGCTCAACGCGGCACCGATATCGGTGGACTATTGATGGACGCCATTGCCCGGCGCTTCTGAGCGCCGCTTGTCATCCCGTGATGGCGAGGTTCGGCAAGGGCAGTGATACAATCGCTGCGAAAAGCACCAATGTCGGCGTAAGCGAGGGGCGGGACGCGCCTCGACGCCCGGGAGGCTCATGCAAAGCTTGAAGCACCATTTTTTGCTGGCGATGCCACATCTCGATGACCCCAATTTCAAGGGGACGTTGACCTACATATGTGACCATGATGACAACGGCACCATGGGCGTGGTCGTCAATCGTCCCATGGAGCTGACGCTGGACGCCCTGCTCGAGCAGCTCGAGTTGGATGCCTCGGAGTGCCCCTGTCGCGACACCCCGGTCTACTACGGTGGGCCGGTCCATAAGGATCGCGGTTTCATCCTGCACCGCGGCTCGAACCTGCCCTGGGATTCCAGCCTGCAGGTCGCTGACGACCTCGCCCTGACGACCTCCATGGATATGCTCAAGGCCATCGCCGAGGGCCGGGGCCCCGACGACTTCATCGTCTGCCTGGGCTGCACCGCGTGGCAGGCAGGCCAGCTCGAAGACGAGCTCAAGCAGAATACCTGGCTGACGGTAGAAGGCGACGCCTCGATCCTCTTCGATGTCCACTCGGAGCAGCGCCTGAACGCGGCGGCGGGTATCTTGGGTGTCGATTTGAATCTGATGACGCGCGAGGCGGGACATTCCTGATGGCCGAGGCAGGGCAACGGCTGGTACTGGCCTTCGATTTCGGCACGCGGCGCATCGGCGTGGCGGTGGGCAACGAAATGCTGGGCAGCGCCACGGCGTTGGCGCCGTTGCCCGCGCGTGACGGCATCCCCGACTGGCAGCAGATCGCGGCGCTGCTCGAGGAGTGGCAGCCGGACCTGCTGGTGGTGGGGCTGCCGCTCAACATGGACGGCACCGAGTCAGACATGAGCCGCCGCGCACGCAAGTTCGGCAACCGCCTGCATGGGCGCTTCGGCAAGCCAGTGGAGGTGTTCGACGAGCGCGGTTCGACACGCGCCGCCAAGCGCATTGCCCGCGACGCCGGGCATCGAGGCAACTACTGCGATGACGGCGTGGATGGCATCGCCGCGCAGTTGATCCTGCAAAGCTTCTTCGCCGACGACACCTTCCTGCAGCGCATGCCTTGAACGCCCGCGACCGGCCAGGGCCGGTCGCGGGGTGCGTTAGCGATGCATTCTTGCTGACTAACTCTCCAGATCCAGCTCCGGCGTGGGGCGGCTGAAACCCCGCGTCAGCCAGGTCAGCCACGCCAGGCCGCACAATAGCCATGCACTCCCCAGCATGATCGCCAGATGATCCAGGCTTGCCATCAGCCACAGGATCGCGCCCAGGCCGATCAGCGGGCAGATCAGGAACCACAGCGTATCCAGCCCGCTGCGGCGGCGTTCCTTCAGGTAGTAGTGGAAGATCACCGAGAGGTTGACCAGGGCGAACGCCAAAAAGGCGCCGAAGTTGATGAAGGATGCCGCAGAGAGCACGTCCATGGTCAGTGCCAGCAAGGCGACCAGGCCGCTGAATATCAGCCCGCCCAGCGGCGTGCCGAAGCGGCTCAACTTGCCCAGCCAGCGCTTGGGCAGCACGTCATCACGGCCCATGGCGTAGAGCAGGCGCGCACCGCTGGCCTGGGCGGCGATGCCGGAAGCGAACTGGCCGACCACCAGCCCGATCAGGAAGATCGAGACGAAGATGTCGCCGCCGATGTTGCGTGCGATCTCATAAGCAGCGGCATCGGGGTTGGCGAAGTCATACCCCGGCGCGGCGAGCTGCACGAAATACGACACCACCACGAAGATCAGCCCGCCGATCAGGGTGATCAACAGGATGGCACGCGGCAGGGTGCGCTTTGGGTCCTTGGTTTCCTCGGTCAGCGTGGTGACGGCATCGAACCCCAGGAAGGAGTAGCAGGCCACGGCGGCGCCGGCCATCAGTACCTGCAGAGTTGCGGCGGAGTCGGCGCCCAAGAACGGTTCCAGGCTCCAGAAGGGTTGGGTGGGATCGCCCAGCACGTAGTGCATGCTCAGACCCACGAAGGCGATCAGCACCAGGATCTGCACCAGCATCATCACGCTGTTGACCGCGCTCGCCAGCTTGAGGCCGAGGATGTTGATCGTGGTGGTGACGGCGATGAACGCCAGCAGCCACAGCGGCGTGGGAATCGCCGGGAAGGCCGAATGCAGATAGGCGGCGCCGATCAGCCAGATCACCATGGGCAGGAACAGGTAATCGAGCAGGATCGCCCAGCCAGCGATGAAACCCAGGCGGTCGTCGATGGCATTGCGCACGTAGGCATAGGCCGAACCGGCCACCGGAAAGGCGCTGGCCATGCGCCCGTAGCTGTGCGCCGTGAACAGCATGGCGATCAGTGCTGCCAGGTAGGCGCCCGAGACGGCGCCCTGCGTGGTGACGGCGAGTACACCGAAGGTGCCCAGCACGATGATGGGCGTCATGTAGGCCAAGCCGAACAGCACGACCTGACTCAGGGAGAGGGTCTTCTTCATTTGGTTCATCGTCGCCTCCTGTTGTGGTTGTTGCGACTTTCGTGATTATTGCGACGGCCACTTGGTGGCCGGTAGCCGGCCGGAATTCGGGTTTAGAAGTGCCAGTAGCGGCCTCGTTCGGTGTCCTCGCGCCGGCCTTGCAGGCCGATACGGCAGTCTTTCAGGTAGTCGTAATCGCGCCGTGCGTCCGGCAAGCGCTGGGGATCGAGTTGCAATGTGGTGACGCTTTCCTCGCGACCGGCGCGAAACAGCGTCTCGCCGTCCGGGGCGACCAGCGAACTCTCGCCGGCGAAGGTCAGTCCCGCGCCTTCGCCAGCGCGGTTGGTCATGGCGACGAAGTAATGATTGTCCTGGGCACGTGCCTGGGCGGCGCGGGCATGCATGGGGCCGTAAGGGTCCATGTTGCCGTTGGTGACCAACAGCAGGTCGCAGCCGAGTTGTCCCAGTGCGCGTGCAGGCTCGGGAAACTCCAGGTCGTAGCAGATCAACAAGCCGACCTGCAGGCCGCGCCATTCGACGCAACCCACGCGATCGCCGGGGGCGACGAGGTCGCGTTCATCGGGCCATAAATGCGCCTTGCGGTAGCGCAGCGCGATGCCGTCCTCCGGGGTGATCAAGACGGTGGTGTTGAAGACCTGTTCGCCATCGCGCTCGAGAAAGCCCAGGGCGAGCGCGGTGTCGTGCTCGCGGCTGGCGGTGATGAGCGTGGCGAGCTCATTGCCGTCGAGGGTCAGCGTGCGGTCGTCGACGTGGCCGGGTTCGGCAAAGCCGGTGAGGTGGGTCTCGGGAAATACGATCAGCGACGTCTCGGGGGCGGCGTCGCGTAGACAAGCCAGGGTGCGCGAAAGGTTGTAGGCGATGTCGCCCTCGCGGCCGGCCAGTTGTGCCAAGGCTATCTGCATGCAAGACTCCGAAGCGTCATTGTGGCTGTGCGGTCATTCGGATGCCCCTTCAGTATCCGCGATCACACAGGCATGACCATTCCCCGGTGGGGTTACCCCTTGGGGGTGAGCGAGGAGAGCGAGATGACGAGCGACGCGGACGATAGCGGGCAAGCGCCGGCACCGAGCGCCCTGGAAAGCGTGGCCTGGCACCGTGCCTTCGGAGCCCTGACGGACAAGCTGGATGGCGCCAATTTCTGGCTGGCCACGGTGCGTACCCTGGGGCGCTACGTCGACTTCGATACTTGGGTGGCGCTGATCTTCCACCATCGCCAGCCGCCGCGCATCCTCGCGGAAAGCGACGAGGACGACGGCGCCGACGAGGCGCTGTTTCAGGATTATCAGCGCGGTCTGTATCTGCTCGACCCGTTCTATATCGATGCCCGCGACCACGCGCGTGCCGGGTTGTACACGCTGGCCGACGTGGCGCCGCAGTGCTTTCAGAATACCGAGTACTACCAGCGTTATTTCCAGCGCAACATCGTCGCCGACGAGGTGCAGTTCAACTGCCCCCTCGATGGCGAACGCTCGCTGTGTCTATCGCTGGGGTCGACGCGGCCTTACTCGTCCCAGGCGCTCGGCCTGCTGAGTCTGGTACAGCCGTGGGTGCTGGCACTGATGCGCCAGCGCATGCATTTCGAATTCGAGCACGAAGAGAGCTCGCCGCCGGGGCCGCACCCATGGCATCCCTCGCCCCAGGCGCCGCGCGAGCTGGAGTCCCATCAGACGCTAACCGAACGTGAGCGCGAGGTCAGCCAACTCATGCTGGGCGGCAGCTCGACCAAGGAAATCGCCCGGCGGCTGGTGATCTCGGTGGAAACCGTTCGTGCCCACAAGAAACATCTTTACGCCAAGCTGGGCATCAACTCCCAGTCCGAGTTGTTTGCGTTGTTCTGGCAGGCGCGCCGCTAACCTAAGCACGTATCAGGCTGACGCCCCCAGTCTTAGAGGGTGCGATCATCCACCCCATAGGTCGGCGGCACGAACCAGCGGACCTCCTGGGCATCACGCTCGATATAGTCCTCGACTTGCAGCAGGTTGGCGAAGATCGCCATGCGCACAGGGATGCCGTTGTCGGCCTGGCGGAAGATGGCCAGGCGCGGGTCCCCGTTGAGGTCGACATTGAGGTCGTTGGCGCCGGGGCGGCTGTCGCGCGGCAGAGGATGCATGACCACCGTGGTCGGCGAGCAGCGCTGGTCGAGGAAGGTGCGGTCAACGATGAAATCCTGGGACATCCCCGCGAAGGCTTCCGACATCTCCTCGGTGAAGCGTTCCTTCTGAATACGCGTGGTGTAGATCACGTCGAGATCGCCGAAGTCGTTGGCCAGGCTTTCGCGCTGTTCGACGCGATGCCCCCGCGAGGTGACCAGGTCGATCAAATGACGCGGCATCTCAAGACCCGGCGGCGAGACCAGCGTGATGCGCAGCGGCCCGAACAGCGATAGCAGCTTGATCAACGAATGCACGGTGCGGCCATGCTTGAGATCCCCGGTGAGCAGGAAGTGCGCGCCTTCCAGGCGTTTGCCCAGGCGCGCGAATTCCTTCTCGATGGTGTACAGATCGAGCAGCGCCTGGCTGGGATGCTCGCCGGGGCCGTCACCGCCGTTGATCACTGGTACTTGGGTCGCCTCCGCGAACTTCGCCACCGCGCCCTGGTCAGGATGGCGCAGCACGACGGCGTCGACATAACCGCCCATCACGCGGCTGGTGTCGTAGAGAGACTCGCCCTTGGCCATCGAGGAAAAGGTGAAACCGGTGGTGTCGCAGACGCTGCCGCCGAGACGCGAAAAAGCCGCGTGAAAGCTGATGCGGGTACGCGTACTGGCTTCGAAGAATAGATTGCCGAGTACCGCGCCTTCGAGCACACGGGTTACCTTGCGCCGCTGGGCGAAGGGTTCCATGCGGCCGGCGAGTTGCATCAGGTGCTCGACGTAATCGCGTGACAGGGAATCGACGGAAAGCAGGTGGGAACTCATCGGTAGCCTCGCAAGTGGCGCAGGGGATCGCTGCGCGTAGTGTACGCATACGCGCCGCTGGCTTCATCCGCTGCGTGTGTCGATCGGTGCGCTTCGCTTGGCCTGGGCGGGAACGACTTCTATGGTAATGAATGCCATATCCCACCATTCAAGGAGCGAATGTCATGGGTGAGCAACATTTCCCCGCGCAGGAACAAGCCGATCAACCTGGTGATGAACACGCCATGCGACCCGAGCCCGAGTACATCCGCGATAGCTATCGCGGCACCGGCAAGCTCGACGGCAAGGTTGCCATCATCACCGGGGGCGATAGCGGCATCGGCCGCGCCGTGGCGGTGCATTTTGCCCGCGAGGGCGCGGATTGCGTCGTCGTCTACCTCAATGAAACGCATGATGCTGAAGACACCCGCTCACTGGTCGAAGCCGAGGGACGTGAGTGCGTCCTGATACAAGGCGATGTCGGTGACCCTGTGCTGTGTCGGCATGTGGTCGACACGACGCTGGCGAGCTTCGGTGCGCTCAATATTCTGGTCAACAACGCCGCCGAGCAATACGACTGGGATGACGTCACGCAGATTCCTGACGACCAGTTGCAGCGGACCTTCCAGACCAACGTGTTCAGCCATTTCTACATGGCCAAGCATGCGTTGCCGCACATGCACGAGGGCGACACCATCATCGCTACCTCGTCGGTCAATGCTTTCAAGGGCAACGACACGCTGATCGATTACACGGCGACCAAGGGCGCCATTCAAGGTTTGGTTCGCTCGCTGGCGATGTCACTGGTCGACCGCGGCATTCGCGTCAATGCCGTGGCTCCCGGCCCGGTATGGACGCCGCTGATCCCCGCCAGTTTCGATGAGGACAAGGTCGCCGGTTTCGGTGGGCAGGTTCCCATGGACCGCGCCGGTCAGCCCAGCGAAATAGGCCCTGCCTACGTCTACCTCGCCAGCGAGGAATCCTCCTATATGAATGGCCAGACGCTGCATCTCAATGGCGGGGTGATTCTTAATACCTAACGGTATGAACGCCCAGAGTAGCGTGGGCGCTCATGAGTCAGCGGCTGGGCGCCATGACCTGCTTCAATTCTTGATAGGCGGATAGGCCTTCCGGGCCGAGTTCACGGCCAATCCCGCTTTTCTTTCCACCGCCCCAAGCCGCTTGGGGCGGTGCCAGTTGGTCCATGTTGGTCCAGATCGACCCTGCGGAGAGTTGGCGGGCAATATCGGCCGCCTTTTCATGGCTTCCGCTGACGATGCTGGCCGCTAGCCCGAAGTCGCTGTCATTGGCGATGGCAATAGCCTCGTCGTCGCTGGCGAACTGGCGCGCGCAGAGGACCGGGCCGAATATTTCTTCCTTCCAGAGGCGGCTTTCGACAGGGACATCGCGAAACACCGTGGGTGCCACGAAAAAGCCCTGGCGAGGAACCTTACGATGTGACGCCTCGCGCACGGGGATCAGTCCCTCATCTTTCGCAAATGCCAGGTAGCGGCTGACTGCGTCGCGCTGCTTGTCGCTGACGAGGGGGCCTAGCGTGGTGGCTTCGTCGAGGGGGTCCCCCATGACGAGGGCGTCGATATGCTGGTTCAATGCGGCGTACAGGTCCTCGGCTAGGGCCTGGTGGACCAACAGCCGCGAGGTGGCTGAACATATCTGCCCCGCGTTGGCGAAAATACCGTTCATGACGAGATATGCCGCCTGCGCGATGTCCGCGTCCTCGGTCACGATGATGGGGGACTTGCCGCCCAGCTCGAGCGAGACATTGCGAACGCCGGTGGCCGCAGCGCGCATGACCGATTCGCCGGTCGGGTTGCTGCCGGTGAACGATATTTTGTCGACCCCTGTGTGTTGGGTCAGCGCCTCGCCAATGCCGGGTCCGTCGCCGTTGATTAGATTGAGGACGCCGGGCGGCAAGTCGATGGTTTGAGCAATGTCAGCAATCGCTTGCTCCGGAATCGGCACGACTTCCGAAGGCTTGAAAACCACGGTGCAGCCGGCCGCCAGGGCAGGCGCGATTTTCCAGGCCGCCGTCACCAGAGGAAAGTTCCAAGGGGTGATCAAGCCCACCACACCGACGGGGTCGAAATAGCGCCGGACCTCGACGCCCGCGATCGATTGCGCGCTCGGCTCGCCCTGGCGGGCGTCCAGTTGCCTGGCGAGATTGGCGTAGTATCGGTAGCAAGCGATCGCATCGTCGACATCCAGTTGGCTCTCTGCCAGCGGCTTGCCGCCGTTGAGACTGATCGTTTGGCACAACGCGGTATGTTGATCGGCCAAGCCATCGGCCAGTCCCTCCAGATAGTGCCCGCGGGTCTCGCCCGATAGTCGTCGCCAAGCGGGCAGTGCTTGCCTGGCGGCGCGCACTGACGCGTCGACGTCACGAGCGTCGCCCGCAGTCAGCTTGGCGATGACCGTTTCCCGGTAGGGATCGATCACATCCAAGCAACGTCCGCCGTAACTCGAACGCCAGTGGCCGTCGATGAACTGTTGGCAAATGTCTCGCATACGAACTCCTCAGGATCGATAATCTGGCCGCTATTGAAATATTTTTCAATAGCGGCCAGTATAAAACCATCGACGCGTTTTTTGCTACTCGGCCATGACTGAGTCATTAACGTAAAAAATCATAATATTCAGCTTTCTAGCGAATGGAGCACCCATGTCCTCAGGTTTTTCTTCACGCGATCATGTCGAATGGGAAATTTCCTACCGTGTCGAATCGGGGCTTGGGGCCATTGCTGCTTTAAATGCTTTTTTTACTCAGCATCAGATAAAGCGGCCACTGATCGTGACCGACCCAGGCTTTGCAAAGCTCGATCACTTGAGTCGCTTGAAAGCGCAGTTGGCCGAAGCAGACATTCTCTGCTCGCAGTACGATGCGATTCACGCCAATCCATCCGACGAAGATGCTCTTGCGGCTGCAAATAGCTACCGTGAACATGGTGCCGACGCTATCATCGCCATCGGTGGCGGAAGTGCCATGGACGGCGCCAAGGGTGCGGCATTGATTGCCAAGCAGAGCCGCTATTCGCTGTGGGATTTTGATTACAATCATGCAGCGCCGACGGACCTGACACGTGACGATTTCCCGCCGTTGATCACCGTGCCGACCACGGCGGGTACGGGCGCTGAGGGCGATAGCACCGCCATGCTCATCGATGCCCGACGTGGTACCAAAGAGTGCGTTCATCATCCCCTGGCACGCCCGCAAAAGATCATTCTCGACCCTAATTTCACGCTTGGATTGCCTGCGAATCTGACGGCATGGACGGGTCTGGATGCTCTGACACATGCGCTGGAATCTTACCTCGTGCCGATGTTCCACCCGATGTGCGATGGTGCAGCGCTTCAAGGGTTGGGATTGGTCTGGGAAAACCTCGAGGAGAGCGTCGAGAACGGTAGGAACCTAGAAGCTCGCAGTAATATGTTAACGGGCTCTTTTTTGGCTGGAGTCGGTTTTCTAAAAGGGTTGGGATTGGTGCATGCCATCAGCCATATGGTCGGTGCCGCTTGCCATACGCATCATGGAATGACCAATGCCATCCTGCTGCCTATCGTCATGCGCTTCAACCGGCCTGCCCTCGAGCAAAAGTTACCTTCGATCGCTCATGCGATGAAGCTCCGAGATTGCCAATTCGAGACCTTTCACGCAGCCATCTGTTCGATGCTGGATAGGCTGGACATCCCCAAAGGCCTTTCCGGTATCGGGGTGTCGCACGAGATCGTCGACACCATCTTGGATTCGGTCGAGGGCGATCCCGCTTACGCGACCAATCCTGTGCCTTGCCCAAGAGAAACATTGGCGGCGCTGATTCACGAGGCCATTGATGCCGCACGCTGACGGCATGGGTTTTATCAACCACGATCCGAGAGGAATCATTATGACAAAAATCGTCAAGATACTTTGCACAGCGCTGCTGGGTTTGAGTCTGCCCATGTTGGCCCAGGCGCAATCGGCACCGATTCGCATGGTGGTGCCGCCCTGGCCTGGCGTGACAGTTAAAACGGAAATACTGTCACAGCTTCTGGATACCCTTGGCTACTCATCAAAGCAGATCGAGATGGGCGCCACCGTCGGCTACAAGACGATGGAAACAGGAGATAGTGACATCATGCTGGCGGGGTGGATGCCGGCGCAGAAAGAGAGCTACGACGCAGCCATGAAAGCCGGCGCCATCGTCGATGTTGTGAATAACGTCTCAGGTGCAAGAATGGGGTTTGCGGTGCCGGGTTATGTCTATGATGCGGGTATTACCAGTGCCGAGCAGTTGGACCAACCCGAAAATCGCGAACGCTTTGGTGCGGAATACTACTCCATAGAGAGTGGCGCCCAGGCGAGCATTATGGTCCACGATGCGGCGGACGCCGATACCTATGGCCTCAAAGATTGGGAGATTCTCGACTCATCGACTCCTGCCATGCTTTCCGAAGTAGAGGCCGCCTATAATGCCAAAAAATGGATTGCCTTCTATGGGTGGACACCGCACTGGATGGCGATTAAGTACGACATGCATATTCTGGATGACCCCGAAGAAGTTTACGGTGAGAATCAGGGGCGTAGCGAAGTGCGTACGATCGTGCGTACGGGTTATGCCGACGAGAATTCCAACATCATGCAATTGCTGAAACAGTTTAAGTTGACCGCTGATGAGCAGAGCCAATTCATTAGCGCTTATAGCCTCAATGAACGCCCCAAAACTGAAGTGGCACATGAGTGGCTCGTTCAGCATCCTCAGCGCGTCGCGGAATTCCTCAAAGGAGTAAAAACACGCGATGGTAAGTCCGCTCAGAAAGCTTATGAAGAGAGCTTCCGCTAAATAATGGCCTAATCTCGAAGTAGGCGCTCAGCGATGTGCAAGGAATCCTGCAGCGCCTCTTCGACTTTGAAAGCCTCGGGGTCAAGTGCCCACTCCAACCAATAACCGTCCACCAGTGCTGTCAGAATTCGAGCGACTCCCTTGGAGTCGATAACACGCCCTTCTTCGATGGCGATGGCCTCGACGAGAGATTGCATCTCCTCCCGATACTCTTCGTAAAGCTTACGGTTGAGCCTCGCTAGACTGGGCGTTGCTACCGCTGCGCTCCAGAAGCCTACCCAGGAGGCCAGCACCTGCTGGTTGAATATCTCGCCTTTGAAGGCTGAACGAACCATCAGCGTTAGTCTTTCACGCGCTGAGCATTCCAGCGCTGCATCGCGTTGGTCGCTCTCTCTGCGTAGCTGCTCGGTCAGCTCTTGATAAGCAGCCAGCATGAGCGCTTCTTTGGATTGGAAGTAGTGGCTAACAAGCCCTATCGATGAACCGGCTTCTCGTGCGACGCGGGTCATCGTTGTACCGGCATGGCCGTAGCGCGTCACACATTTGAGTGTCGCTTCTATGATCGTCCGCTTGCGTGTTTCGGGTTCAATACGCTGGCGCTGCTTGCTAATTTTCTCGATTCCCACTGTTGGTTTGCAGAGAGGGCATTATACAGCATGCGATTTCCCTTGACCGTGGGCGGCGGCAAGGTCGCTTCGTCAGTCGGCATCGCTCGGCAGCCGCCCACCCAGTTGCGCCGTGATCTCGCGGGCGGCGCGGCTGACCAGGCCGCCGAGTTCGGCGAGGCGGGCTTCGGGAATGCGCGCGGCGGGTCCGGACACCGAGATGGCGGCGAGCGGCAGACCGTTCTCGTCGTGCAGCGTCGCTGCAACGCAATTGAGGCCGATGGCGTGTTCCTCGCGATCGCAGGCATAGCCCTGGCGGCGGATCTCGCCGAGGGCGTCGCGCAGGCGGGACGGGGTGTCGAGGGTATTGGGCGTCACCTTGTCGAGGCCGCGCGTGTGGAGGATGCGCTCGACCTCCTCACGCGGCAGCCAGGCCAGCAGGGCCTTGCCGACGCCCGAGGCGTGCAGCGGGGCGCGCGAGCCCAGTCGCGTGATCATGCGCATCATCTGCGGCGACTCGCTCTGGGCGAGGAACACGGCCATGCCCTGATCCCGGATACCCAGGTTGGCGGTTTCCTCGGTCTCTGCCGTCAATTGATGCAGGAAGGGGCGGGCGGTGGCGACGAAATCGCGTGCCTCGAGGAAGGCATTGCCCACGCGGAATGTCTTGGCGTCGATATGCCACACGCCCATCTCCGCGTCCTGGGCGATGAAGCCCTGTTGATGCAGCGCCTGCAGCAGGCGGTGCGTGGTCGACGGCGCCAGGCCTACGACCTGGGCGATATCCGAGAGGGCCATTCCGCCGGGGGCGGCGGCGAGACCTTCGAGAATATTCAGGCCCCGCACCAGCGATTGACTGTGGCCGCTGGTGGCTTTGCCGTTACCCGCGGGGCGTCCGACCGACTTACGTTTGCTTTCCGTCACGCCAGGCTCTCTCTCAAGGAACATTCATGGAAAATTCTTCCATGAATGCCGAGGCCTCGCCAGCCCACCAAAGGCGCACGCCTTTGCTTACCACAGACGCATGTCTTAACTCAGGCGGTATGCGCATCCAGGCGTAGCCGGGCAATACGGTGGATCTGCGCAATGGCGGTGCGGCGTTCCTCTTCTGGAGTATGCGCGAGCCGGGCCTCGAAGGCGTCGAGAATCTCGTGGCGATGGTAGCCTTTGACGGCCATGACGAAGGGGAAATCGAAACGCGCCTTGTAGGCGGCATTCAAACGCTCGAAACGGGCGAGTTCCTCCGGCGAGCATTGATCGAGCCCCGCGCCAGCCTGCTCATGGGTCGAGGCATCGGTCAGGCCGCCATCCAGCGCGACCTTGCCGGCCAGGTCGGGGTGCGCGCGAATGACCTCGAGCTGGTCCTCGGGCGGTGCCGCGTCGAGCATTGCCGCCATGGCTTCGGCAAGGACCTCGGGGGTGTCGTGTTGGGATGTGAGGCCGGTATCCCACACCGCCTCGGCGATCCACGGGGAATGTTCGTAGATGCCGCCGTACGCGGCCACGAAGGCAGCACGGTCGAGTTGCGTGGGGCGCGGCGAGAGCAAGGGTTGGCGCATGCAAGTCTCCTGATGCTATGTTGTTCGGGATTGTTGTATACAAAAATCAGGGTAAGCGGTGATGGTTCGAGCGTCCATCCCGTGAACACGCATGACGATCGAAGGAGCCATCATGGGTTATCTCACCACGCACGTACTGGATACCGCGCAGGGGTGTCCCGCCAATGGCCTGCGCCTGACGCTATATCGGCTCGAGGCTGACGACCGCCAGACGCTGGGCGAGTTCGTGACCAATGACGATGGCCGCTGCGATGGGCCGCTGCTCGAGGGCGATGCCTTTCGCGTTGGTGAGTACGAGCTGGTCTTCCAGGCGGGTGCGTATCTCGACCGCCAGGAGGGCGCCGCTGGGTCCGGTCCGCGCTTTCTGGATAGCATCCCGATACGTTTCGGCATCGACGAGGCGGACGCCCACTATCATGTGCCGCTGTTGTTATCGCCGTTTGGCTATTCCACCTACCGTGGTAGCTGAGGCGTGGCCGGCAATGCGATGATCAGCGCAAGCGTATTCGGGAGCCGTGAATGAGCGAGTCACGTCGGGCGCATGCCGCCAAGCAAACGCGTCGCAACGAGGGCAAGGCCGGCGACGGGGCGCAGCGTCATGACGCCATCTACCGCGCGATCAGCGACGCCATCATCGAGCACCGTCTGCAGCCCGGTGCGCGGCTGCGTGAGGACGCCTTGTCGGAGGTTTTCGGCGTGAGCCGCACCGGTATCCGCAAGATCCTGCAACGCCTGGCGCTGGAACATCTCGTCACCCTGACGCCACGCCGCGGGGCGAGCGTCTCGCGGCCCACGGCCGAGGAAGCACGCGATGTCTTCGCCGCGCGCCAACTGGTGGAATGCGAGCTGATGGCGCAGATCGCTACGCGTGTCACCGAGAACGATCTCAAGGCGCTGCGTGACTGCGCCAACCGCGAGCGCCAGGCGCTCAAGGCCGGCAAGCAAAGCGAAGCGATCAAGCTCTCGGCGGCCTTTCACAACCAACTGGCCGAGCTGGCGGGCAACGCTACGCTAAGCGAGTTCGTCGGTCGCCTGTGTTCGCGTTCGTCGCTGATTCTCGCCGTCTACGGCAACACCGGCCATCTCGGCTGCGAATCCCACGATCACGACGAACTGATCCGGCATCTGGAAAGCGGCAACGCCGAGCGCGCCCGCGCCTTCATGCAGCGCCACCTCAAGGCCATCGAAGCCTCGCTCTCCATTGCCGAGGCGCCCGAGGAAACCCCGGACCTGAAGCGGATCTTCGACGGCGCGCTCGGCTGATGCCCCGCCGTCGCCGGCGGGACATGCAAGATATCGCAGGCCTTCATGGCGCACCCGACGGGGCGGTGGACACGTCGTGCCCGCGCATCAAGGCATAGTAGCACACCCCACCCAGGCCGGCGCCGAGCAGCCACGCGAAGCCTTCCAGCGCGGCGAGCGCCGGTACCCATACCGAGGCCAGCGAAAACAGCGCGCCGATGGCGAAGGCCACCAGGCCGCGACGATTCCAGCCGTTGGTGTAGTAATAAGGGCTGCCGGGCGTGGCCGAGAACAGCGCCTGCACGTCCAGTTGACCGCGACGGATGACGTAGTAGTCGACCACGATGATGCCGTAGAACGGGGCGATGACGGCGCCGACGGCGTTGACGAAACCGGGGATGCCGATCTGGCTGATCACGCTGACCCACAGCGCGCCGATGAAGAAGGCGATGATCGCCGTGATCAACCCGCCGAGGCGGAAGCTGATGCGGCGCGGAAACAGGTTGGCCAGATCATAGGCGGGGGGAATGAAGTTGGCCACCAGGTTGATGCCCACGGTGGCGGCGAAGAAGGTCAGCGCGGCGACGATCGTCAGCGGCAGGCTGTCGACGCGGTCGACGATATCCGAGGGGTTGGTCAGCGCGTCCCCGAACAAGGCCAGCGTCCCGGCGGTGATGATCAGTGCGATGAACGAGAACACCGCCACGTTGAGCGGCAGCCCGAGCCAGTTGCCGAGGCGCATGGCGCCGTCGCTCTTCACGAAGCGCGCGAAGTCGCCGAAATTGATCACCACCGCGGCGAAGTACGCGATCATGGTGCCGAGTACCGTGAGAAACGCCCCCACGGCGCTGCTCGCGGCGTCGCTGCTGCCGTTGAAAATATCATCCACCGCGGGCAACAATGACGCCCCGGCCTGCCACCAGACCACGCCCATCAACACCACCATTACCGCGTAGACCAGCGGTCCCGCCCAGTTGAGGAAGCCCTTGATGCGCTCGATGCCCGACCAGAACATCGCCAGTTGAAAGACCCAGACGATGACGAAGGCCAGCCAGGCCACGCTCGACAGTCCCAGGAACTGGCCGCCTTCCGGCACGCCCAGCGCGGTCAACAGCAGGGTGACGGCGGTGGAGGCGAAGTAGGTCTGCACCCCGTACCAGAAGATGCCGATCACCGCGCGCAGCATCGCCGGCAGGTTGGCGCCGTGCACGCCCATGCTGGCGCGCACCACCACCGGAAAGGGAATGCCGTATTTGACGCTGGGCCGCCCGGTCAGATTGACCAGCACCATGACCACCAGGCCAGCGAGGATGATGGCGGCCATCACCGCCCAGCCGTTGAGGCCGTAACTCAGGAACAATGAGGCGGCCAGGGTATAGCCGAACAGGCTCTGGATATCGTTGGCCCAGACATTGAAGATCTCGAAGGCGCCCCAGCGGCGTCCGGCATGGGGCAGCGGCGCCAGGTCGGCGTTGTAGAGGCTTGCGTCGGGCGCCGTGAGGCGCAGGTCGTTATCGTTCATGGGAGCGCTCTATGTCGGGATGCAAGATCGTGGAAGACGGCGTCATTGGCAAAAACGCTGGCAGGCCGGCCAGTAGCGCATCATCAGGTAATAGGCGAGGCCGGCGGGCACCAGGCTCGCGTACCACGAGACCGCCGAGACATTGAGCGCCACCAGTGCGCCGATCAGCGTGGCGATGAAGGCGGCGTAGTTGATGCCGCGGTAAGGCCCCCGAGTGTCATAGAGCTTGTCGATATCCAGCGTGCGCCGGCGGATCAGGTAATAGTCCACCGCCATGATCGCGAAGATCGGCCCCAGAAACGCCGAGTAGGTCTGCACGAACAATTGCAGCCCGGCGGCGGAGCCATCCTTGACCAGTTCCCAGGGAAACGTTGCGAAAGCCAGCAGCCCCACGATCACCGTTGCGCTGCGGAACTTGAGCTTGAACACGTCCATCAGTACATAGGTCGGCGGCACCACGTTGTTGAGCACGTTGGTGGTGACCTGGGCGAAGGCGATGAACAGCAGGGTGGTGATCAGAAGCGGCGGATTGTCGACAGCATTGGCAAAGACATCGATGGGATCGGCGACGCCGGTGGCACCGGAGACCATCAGCCCGATCAAGCCCATGAACAGCGTGCAGGGCAAAATCGACATGGCGTAGAGCGTGGTCAGAAGCCCCGGCCCGCTGCCGTGCTTGAGTTCGCGCGAGTAGTCGCTGGCATTGAGGATCATGGTGCTGTAGATGCCCAGGAACAGCATCGTCGCGCCCCAGAAGGGCAGTCCCCAGGTGCCGTCGATGTCGATCAGTTGTTCGCCGATCACATCGCCGTACTTGTCGAGCACGCTGAAGAACATGTAGACCAGCGAGGCCAGAATGAAGCCGCTGCCGATATTCTCCAGCCACTTGATGCCCTGGAAGCCGAACACCGATAGAGCGATCTGCAAGAACTGGAAGGCGATGAAGTAGAACACCAGGTTGTCGAAGCCCAGCAATGTCGTCGACACGGCGTTGAGGGCGCCGGCACCGATCCAGCTCTGGAAACCGTACCAGACGATGGCCGGCACCGCGCGGATGAGCCCGGGCAAGCGCGTACCGGTAAAGCCGAAGGCACTGCGTGCCTGGACCATGAAGGGAATGCCGTACTTGTAGCCGGCGGCGCCGTTGATCGCCAGCGCGACGCCGATCACGAAGCAGCCGATGGCGATGGCCAGCGACGCCTGCAGGAGATTGAGCGTGCCGACGATGCTTGAGCCCATGGCAAAGGTGCCGATGGACACGCAGCCGCCGAACCAGGCGAGCAGATAGGATGTGCGCCCCATGATGCGTGTTTGCTGTGGGGCCAGGGACTCTTGTCCGGGTGCCTTGTCGGCAGGGCGCGGCCCTTCCGACGTGGCGGAATCGCTTGTCATGACGCTTTCCTCGGGCGGGGCCGGGCCCCGCGGTTTGTTGTTGTACGTTCCCGATGGCGGGAACGTCCGAGTGGCGTAGCGTGCTGCTGTTTATCTATGCGTCGGGCGTCTTGGTGTTGTGATTATCGGCAAGAGGACGCCGGTGATGCTTCAGGCTTGAGCGTTAGCGAGTATGGATCGTGGCTCCCCCCGTTTGCGGGCATTAGCGTGATAGATGCGCGAACTGGCCGGTGAACGCCTTGGGACGCGGAAAATCCAGATCGCCATGCTTGCTGGTGCCGAGTCCCAGGCCGACCAGTGCCTCGGCCAGCTTTACGGCGGCGGTGACGCCTTCGACGATGGGAATGCCCACCGCTTCCTCGATGGTGCCGCGTAGATCGGCCATCCCGCCGCAGCCGAGCACGATGGCGCCGATGCCGTCCTCGTCGCGGGCCTGGCGACAGGTCTCGATCACCTTCGTGAGTGCAGCATCACCGTCATCTTCCAGATCGAGCACGGGGATCTCCGCCGCACGCACGCGGCGGCAATGATGTGCGAAGCCGTAGGCCTGCAGCAGATGCTCGGCGATGATGCCGGTGCGCCCCAGGGTCGTGACCACCGAGAAGCGCGTGCTGATCAGGCTGGCCATGTGGAAACCGGCCTCGGCGATGCCCAGCACCGGTGCGCGGGTCAGTTCGCGGGCCGCCATCAGGCCGGGGTCGCCGAAGCAGGCGATGATGTAGGCGTCACTGCCGTCGCGCTCGCCCTTGGCGATTTCCTCGGTCACGCCCACGGCGCTGATCGCCTCGTCGAAGTGACCCTCGATGGACACCGGCCCGCTCTCCGGTTGCGTGGCGACGATCTGGGTGCCCGGCGCCGCGATGCGGCTGGCGGATTCACCGATGCGCGTGGTCATGCCGGTGCTGGTGTTGGGATTGATGAGGTGCAAACGCATGAAAGTCCTTAGTGCGCGAGGTCTAGCCTCGGGCGCGATATTTTTTGTCTACAAAATTTCTAGTATTGAATACAAAATAAGTCAATATCCGATCGTCGTTGCATCAGGCAAGTACCACGTTACCGAGGCCCTGAACCGCCGAAATACGCGCGATGACGTTTCACTCGGCACGTAGTGCAAGGCGCTGGCGAGGGCACGCTGAGGGATTGATTTTTTGTATACATCAACGCACGCTAAGGTAATCAGCCGATAGAACAAGAAACGGGAGTGTTTTTTTATGGACAAGGCATCATCCTCCGATTCGTCCGCCGTTTATCCCCGCGATCTCATCGGCTACGGTCGCACACCGCCGCAGGCCAACTGGCCGGGCGGGGCGCGCGTTGCCGTGCAGTTCGTCCTCAACTACGAGGAAGGCAGCGAGAACAGTGTGCTGCACGGCGACAGCCACTCGGAGCAGTTCCTCTCCGAGATCGCCGGGGCCGAGGCCTATCCGGACCGCCATCTGAGCATGGAGTCGATCTACGAGTACGGTTCGCGGGCGGGGGTATGGCGCGTGCTGCGCGAGTTCGAGCGTCGCCGACTGCCGCTGACCGTGTTCGGCGTCGCCATGGCGCTGGAACGTCATCCCGAGGCGGCACACGCCTTTCAGGAACTGGGCCACGAGATCGCCTGCCACGGCTACCGCTGGATTCATTATCAGAACGTGCCGGAAGCCGTCGAGCGCGAGCATATGCAGCGCGCCGTCGAGATCTTCCGCCGTCTCTACGGCGAGGCGCCCCTGGGCTGGTACACCGGCCGTGACAGCCCCAACACCCGGCGTCTGCTGCTCGATCAGGGCGGCTTTCTCTACGACAGCGACTACTACGGCGACGACCTACCATTCTGGAGCGACGTCGAGGACAGCCAGGGTCAGTCGCATCGCCACTTGATCGTCCCTTATACGCTGGACACCAACGACATGCGTTTCGCCTCGCCCACCGGCTTCGATCACGGCGAGCCGTTCTTCCAGTACCTGCGCGACGCCTTCGACGTGCTCTACGCCGAAGGCGCGGAAACCCCCAAGATGCTGTCGATCGGGCTGCACTGCCGCCTGATCGGTCGTCCCGGGCGTTTCCGCGCGCTGCAGCGCTTCCTCGATCATCTCGAGGCCCACGACCGGGTGTGGATAACTCGGCGTGTGGATATCGCTCGCCACTGGGCGGCGGAGCACCCGGGATAGTCCTCGACAGGTGGGAGGCTGCCATCGCTAGCTGCCTTCGTTTGATTCGCTCGTGCCATCTCATGGTGCGTGTGCGCTTTCCCGTGCATCCGGCTTGCGCGTTGGCACCGTGCGGTACCGCTCACCGTGATGAGATGCGCACGACTGAACCGCGACTAACTTCCTGAATAGGCAAGGCAAGAACCTAAGTTGGCGTCAAAGTTGCTGTTGCAAGAAGAGAAACGAATGTTTCTTGAAGCGAAGAGAAGTCGACAAACGTTTCTCTGACCCACACAACAACAGTCGCCTCTTTCAGGAGATTCAGCATGTTTGCGATTGCCAAGAATCGGTTCTATCGCCAGCTCGTACTGGCGCTATGCGGCATTCTTGTCGCCGGTATTGCCGCCGTCTCGGCCCAGGCCAGCGATCTGGATACCATCCAGCAGCGCGGCACGCTGCGCGTCGCCGTTCCACAGGATTTTCCCCCGTTCGGCTCGGTAGGCACCGACCTTGAGCCCCGGGGCTACGACATCGATATGGCCCGATACCTGGCTGATCAGATGGGTGTCGATCTGAAGCTGGTGCCCGTGACCAGCGCCAACCGTATTCCGTTTCTGCAGACCGACAAGGTCGATCTGGTCATCTCGAGCCTGGGCAAGAATCCCGAGCGCGCGGCGGTGATCGACTTTAGCCAGGCTTATGCGCCATTCTTTCTCGGCGTGTTCGGCACGCCCGACGCCGCTCCGATCGAGGATGCTGCGGGCCTCTCCGGCAAGACCATCGGTGTTACGCGTGGCTCGGTCGAAGACATGGAACTCTCCGATCTGGCACCCGACGATACGACTATCCAGCGCTTTCAGGACAATGCTACTACGATCTCGGCGTTCCTCTCCGGCCAGGTTGACTACATCGCCACCGGCAACGTGGTGGCGGCGCAGATCGCCGAGCGCAACCCCGAGCGTGCACCGACCATGGTCTTCCGGATCAAGAATTCGCCTTGCTACATCGGTCTGAGTCAGGGCAACGACACACTCAAGAGCCGCGTCAATGCGTTGATCGAAAAAGCCAAGCAAGACGGCACTCTGGAAGCGATGTCGCAGAAATGGTTTCACACGGCGCTGCCTGACGATCTTTCTTCCTGAGTGGGTGATTTGCCATGACCCTGGATTTCTCCACGCTGTTGCCGTACATGGATGAGATCCTCAAGGGACTGGTGACGACGGTATGGTTGACCGCCGTCACCACCTTTGCCGGGATCGCGCTGGCGATCATCGTCGCCTACATCCGGGACGGTGCGCCGGGCGTCGCCAGTCGCCTGCTGGGCGCTTATGTCGAGGTAACGCGCAACACACCGTTCATCGTGCAGTTGTTCTTCCTGTTCTTCGGCTTGCCGGCGCTGGGCGTGCCGATTAGCGCCACGGTTGCCGCGCTACTGGCGATGGTCCTGAATCTCGGCGCCTACACCGCCGAAATCCTGCGCGCGGGTCTCGACTCGACCACACGCGGCCAGCACGAGGCGGCGCGGGCGCTAGGGTTGTCGCGTCTGCAAAGCTTTCGACACGTGGTGCTGGTGCCGGCCTTTTCGCGCGTTTATCCGTCGCTGATCAGCCAGTGCATTATCGTAATGCTGGGCTCGGCGGTGGTCTCGCAGATCTCGGTATTCGATCTCACCTATGCCGCCAATTTCATCCAGTCGCGTACCTTCCGTGGCTTCGAGGTCTATCTGGTCGTGACGCTGATCTATCTGCTGTTGGCGGTGGGGCTGCGACTGGCGTTCGAATTCGTCGGGCGGCGGCTGTTCGCGTTCCGCCAGGGAGCTGTTTGATGATCGATTTCACGCTGTGGGATATCGTCCGCAACCTGCTGCTGGCGGGGCGCTGGACCGTGGTGCTGTCGCTGATCGCCTTTACCGGTGGCGCCGTCGTTGGGCTGATATTGACCCTGCTACGGATGGGTGGGCTGTGGCCGGTGCGCTGGCTGGTGCGGCTCTACGTCGATCTATTCCAGGGCACGCCGCTGTTGATGCAGCTTTTTCTGGCTTACTTCGGCGCTGCCGCGCTGGGCGTCGACGTATCCGCCTGGACCGCGGCCAGCGTGGCGTTGACGTTGTTCACCAGCGCCTTCCTGTGCGACATCTGGCGCGGCTGCGTCGAGGCGGTTCCCAGTGGCCAGTGGCAGGCGGCGCGCGTGCTGGGCCTGAATTACCTGCAGTCGATGCGCCACGTCATCCTGCCCCAGGCGCTGCGCCTTGCCGTGCCGCCGACCGTGGGGTTTTCCGTACAGGTCATCAAGGGCACGGCGCTGGCTTCGGTGATCGGCTTCGTCGAACTGACCAAGGCCGGCACCATGCTCAACAACGCGGCATTCGCCCCCTTCACCATCTTCGCGCTGGTGGCGCTCGGATACTTCATTCTCTGCTATCCGCTGTCCCGCTATGCGCGTTACCTGGAGAAAAAGCTCTATGGCGCTGGTATCCGTTAAAGACCTGCATAAATCCTTCGGCGAGCTGGAAGTGCTCAAGGGCATCGACCTGGAAGTCGAAGCCGGCGAGGTGGTTGCGATCATCGGCCGCAGCGGCTCGGGCAAGAGCACCTTGCTGCGTTGTCTTAACCAACTCGAACGCCACGACTGGGGGACGATTCTTCTCGCCGGTCAACGGCTCGACGGCGGTGCGATGTCACCGGGCGAACTGAGCCAGAACGTGGGCATGGTCTTCCAGAGCTTCAACCTGTTCCCCCACAAGACGGTGATCGAGAACGTGATGCTGGCGCCGGTGGTGGTCAAGCAGACACCCCGGGACGAAGCGCGCAAGGTTGCCGAGCGGGTGCTCGACAAGGTCGGTATGCTGGAAAAGGTCGATGCCTATCCGGCGCAGCTCTCCGGCGGCCAGCAACAGCGCGTGGCGATCGCTCGCGCCCTGGCGATGCAGCCCAAGGTATTGCTTTGCGACGAGGTGACCTCGGCGCTAGACCCCGAGCTGGTGGGTGAGGTCCTGCATGTGCTGGAAAACCTGGCGGCGGAGGGCATGACCTTGATTCTGGTAACGCATGAAATGACGTTCGCTCGTGACGTCAGTCATCGCGTGGTCTTCATGCACCAGGGCCACATCCATGAGGAAGGGGACCCGCAGACGCTGTTCTCCCGGCCCAGCACGCCGGAGCTTGGTCAGTTTATCGCCTCGATCCTGTAGCGGCGGCCCGTACATCCCGAGGTTCACGATAAGGAATGTCAGCATGCAGGCCCATATCGGTCGTCGTCTACAGCAGCATTTTGCGGAACTCGGCCCTCAGGAACGTCGCGTGGCGGATTTCATCCTATCGCACCTGGAAGATCTCGCCGTGTACAGTGCCGCCGATCTGTCGCGATTCAGCGGCGTCTCCAAGGCGACCGTGACGCGACTGTTCAAGCGCCTCGGCTATCGGGACTTCAAGGCGGTCAAGGCCCATGCCCGGCAACTGCGCCACTATGGCGTACCCTTGGCATCCAGCACCGGGACGCTGGAAAACGGCGTCGAGCGTTTTCGGCGTCACGCCGAACACGAGCAGGAGAACCTGCGCCAATGCCTCGAAGGCCTCACCCCGGCGTTGTTCGATGCGGTAGTCGGCGCGCTGGATGAAGCGCCGGAAGTGGCTGTGGTGGGCTATCGCAACAGCTATCCGGTCGCGCTGCACTTTCGCCAGCAGTTGATACAGGCGCGAGCCAACGTGCGGTTATTGCCGGCGCCCAACCAGTCATTGGCCGAGGAACTGGTCGAACTCGAGATGCAGACGCTGATCGTGCTGCTTGGTTTTCGCCGCCGTCCACGCGTGTTCGATAGGCTGATTGATGCACTCGCCCAGCGTGAACAGCGTGTATTGCTGATCGGCGATCCGACGACGGCAAAGTATGATGCCCGTGTCACCTGGCGGCTGGAATGTGCGCTGGAAACGATTTCGGCCTTCGACAGCTACGCGGGTGCGATGAGCCTGGTCAGTTTGCTGGCCAATGCCATGCTGCATCGCCGGCTGGCACGGGGGCAGGCGCGAATCGGCGATGTCACGGAGCTCTACCAGGAACTGGAGGAACTGTCTCCCTGATATTGCCCGGTGCAGAATGATAAGCCAAAAATGGAACATGCGACGCGGGCGCCTTGCCGCATCGCAGCGTTTGATCGAGGAGAAAGCATGCCACAGCGTTCCGACACATCTCGGCACACCTACTACGCCCCCCACGGCGGTTTGCCGCCGCAGAGTCAGTTGATTCACGGTCGTGCGGTGTTCACCGAGGCCTATGCGGTGATTCCCAAGGGGGTGATGAGCGATATCGTCACCAGTTTCCTGCCACATTGGGAGAAGACGCGGCTGTGGATACTTTCGCGGCCGCTTTCCGGCTTCGCCGAGACCTTTTCGCAGTACATTATGGAGGTTTCCCCTGGCGGAGGCAGCGAGCGGCCGGAGCCGGATGAAGGCGCCGAGGGCGTGCTGTTCGTGGTCGAGGGCGAGATGACGCTGATCATCGGTGGCGAAACGCACGCGATGGGACCGGGCGGCTATGCCTATCTGCCGCCGGGCTGCGACTGGCAGCTGCGCAATGGTGGCGATGCGCCGGTGCGCTTCCATTGGGTTCGCAAGGCGTATGAATTCGTCGATGGGCTGGCCGTGCCCGAGGCGTTCGTCACCAACGACAACGATATCGCGCCGATCGCCATGCCGGACACCGATGGCAAATGGGCCACGACCCGGTTCGTTGACCCGCAGGACGTGCGCCACGACATGCACGTCAATATCGTCACCTTCCAGCCGGGTGGGGTGATCCCCTTCGACGAGACCCACGTCATGGAACATGGCCTCTACGTGTTGGAGGGGCGCGCGGTCTACCACCTCAATCAGGATTGGGTCGAGGTCGAGGCCGGCGACTACATGTGGCTGCGCGCCTTCTGTCCGCAGTCCTGCTACGCCGCCGGGCCGGGGCCGTTCCGCTACCTGCTCTACAAGGATGTGAATAGGCACATGAAGTTGCGCCTAAGCTGAGGAAAACCATGATCGAACTTACTGCCCAGCCGCTGACCGCCGAGGCCTTCGCGCCGTTCGGCGATGTCATCGACCGTCGTGATGCCGATAGCTTCCCCATCAATAACGGCCGCACTCAGCGTTACCACGATCTGGCGCGGATCGAGACCCTCGGCGAGGGCGCGGGGCCGATCATCAGCCTGTTCGTCAGCCACCCCGTGACGCTGCCGCTCAGCCTTGCGCTGCTAGAGCGTCACCCGCTCGGCAGTCAGGCGTTCATGCCGCTGCACGGCGAGCGCTTCATCGTCGTCGTCGCACCGCCGGGGGAGCGCATCGAACCTGACGACGTGCGTGCGTTCGTCACCGATGGCCATCAGGGCGTGAACTACCGTGCCGGCACCTGGCACGCCATTCACTCGGTGCTCGACGTGGAAGGCGAGTTCCTGGTCGTGGATCGCGCCGGTGAAGGCAACAATTGCGACGAGTACCCACTGGAAGCGCGAGTGAGTTTATAAAGGTATCCACACCATAGTGGCGTTCAACGCTAAGGGCGGGCACGGTGAGCGCTGGTTTCTCCTCACCCTGCTTGTTCAGGAGCCGGTTCCATGCGGGATGCTCGCCACTCCGTTGAACGTCTCAAGGAAGTCTTCACCGCCTTTCTGCTATTGGGCCTGACGTCCTTCGGTGGGCCCATTGCCCATCTGGGCTATTTTCGTGCTGAATTCGTCACGCGGCGCCGCTGGTTGTCGGAGGAGGACTACGCTGACCTGGTAGCGTTGTGCCAGTTTCTGCCGGGACCGGCCAGCAGTCAGGTCGGCTTCGCCCTGGGACTGTTGCGAGGCGGGGGTTGGGGAGCCGCTGCCGCCTGGACGGCCTTTACGCTGCCCTCGGCCATCGTGCTGGTGCTGTTCGCGTCAGGGGCTGCATCCTTCGACGGGCCGGTCAGCGAGGGTATCCTGCATGGGCTCAAGGTGTCGGCCGTGGCCATCGTCGCCCATGCCGTGTGGGGTATGGCGCGCAAGCTTTGCCCGGACCAGCGGCGCGCCGGCATCGCCCTGGCGGCTGTGCTATTAGTGGTGTTGATCGGCGGGCCGGTGGGGATGGTGACGGCCATCGTGATCGGTGCGGTGGCGGGTATGCTGTTGTGTCGTGATCCGAGTGGTCCGGTGTCGCGGGAATTGCATTTTCCGGTGTCGCGGCGCGTCGGCCAGATCGCCGCCGCGTGCTTCGCCATGTTGCTGATCGGGCTGCCCTGGCTGGCCTGGACGTCGTCATCCACGGTGCTGGCGATGATCGACGCCTTTTACCGCGCCGGCGCCCTGGTATTCGGGGGCGGGCATGTGGTGCTGCCGCTGCTGGAGAGCGAGGTCGTCCAATCCGGATGGGTGACGCCCGATAGCTTCCTCGCCGGGTACGGGGCCGCCCAGGCGATCCCGGGGCCGCTGTTCACCTTTGCGGCGTATCTTGGCGCCGAGATAGGGGCCTTGTCAGTGCCGCTTGTCGGCGCGGCGCTGGCACTCATCATGATCTTCCTGCCGGGGATGTTATTGCTGGTGGCCGTGCTGCCCTATTGGAGCCGCTTCCGGCGCCTGGAGCGCGCGCAGTCACTGATGCGTGGTGCGAATGCGGCAGTGGTGGGGATTCTGGGGGCCGCCCTCTACCAGCCGGTGTGGACCAGCGTGGTGGTCGGCTCCGCCGAGTTTGCGCTGGCGTTGACGGGCTTTCTGCTGTTGAGCGTATGGAAGCTGCCGGCCTGGGCGGTGGTGGCGATCCTGGCAGCCGGCGGCATCGTCATCACGTTGTAAACGGTCAGCGTGAACCGACGGGGGCCGTCGGCTCACGTATGGTGCGCGGCGGGATGGACCTACGCTTCTTGACTTGCTTTATCGCGCCGTGGATCGCGCCCCAGTGGATGCGGCTCGCCGCGTTGCTTGGCGAGTTCGATCTGACGTTGACGCTCGCGGGCGCTGGCGCGGGTCTTTTCCGGCAGGTTGTCCCAGCAGTGCGGGCAGCTCACGCCGGGTTCGTATTTCGCGGAGGCCATGTCGTCCGCGGAGATCGGGCGGCGGCAGGCGTGGCACTGTTCGAAGTCGCCCTCGGCGAGGTCGTGGCGCACGGTCACGCGGTTGTCGAACACGAAGCACTCGCCCTGCCAGCGTGACTGCTCTTCGGGAACCTTTTCCAGGTAGCTGAGAATCCCCCCTTTGAGGTGATACACCTCGTCGAAGCCTTCGTTGAGCATGAAGCTAGAAGCCTTCTCGCAGCGGATACCACCGGTGCAGAACATCGCCACTTTCTTGTGCTTGGCGGGATCGTAATGCGCCTTCACGTACTCCGGGAACTCACGGAATGTCCTGGTCTTCGGGTCGACGGCGCCTTCGAAGGAGCCGATTTCCACTTCGTAATCGTTGCGCGTGTCGATGACCAGCACTTCCGGGTCGGCGATGACGTCGTTCCAGTCCTCGGGCTCGACATAGGTGCCGACCGTCTGGTTGGGATCCACCCCGTCGACACCGAGGGTCACGATCTCGCGCTTGAGCTTGACCTTGGTGCGGTAGAACGGATGCGCGTCGCAGTAGGATTCCTTGTGGTCGACCGCGGCCAGGCGCGGGTCGGCCCTCAGCCAGGCGAGCAAGGCGTCGATGCTCTCGCGAGTACCGGATACCGTGCCATTGATGCCTTCCTGGGCGAGCAGCAGGGTGCCTTTGACATCATGAGTGCGCATCGTCTCGAGCAACGGCTCGCGCAGGGCCTCGTAGTCATCTAGCGTGACGAACTGATAGAGCGCTGCGACCACGATGGCCGGCGCGTCGTGCGGTTGGGTCATGTCTGTCTCCTGGTAATCGTCCCCGTAAAGGACGGACCGGGTGAATCGCTGGCGAGTGCCAAGGGAGACGTATTTTACGCAATGCCACGCGGTGATGCATCTGCGGCAGGATGCCGCTCCTGATCACCACTGCAACCAATACGACACGCCATGTTGTGAGGAAGATACGATGTCAGACCCCGTGCAATGGGAAATGGAAAAAGGCGCCCCCCTCGGGCATTCGGCACATTTGCTACATGATGTTCCGCTGCCGGCGGCGGTGGTTTTCGAGGCGCCACTGACCAACAACTTGACCTGGATGCAGCGCTTTGCCGATGACCACGGTGCCAAGTTGGCACCGCATGGCAAGACCACCATGGCGCCAGAGTTGTTCAAGCGACAGCTCGAGGCGGGGGCCTGGGGCATCACGCTGGCGACGGCGGTGCAGAGCGTGGCGGCGTATGCGCATGGCGTCGAGCGCGTGTTGATGGCCAATCAATTGGTCGGGCGCCCCAATATGGCCTTGGTGGCAGATGCCATCGAGCGTGGGCTCGAGTATTACTGCGTGGTGGATGGTGTCGCTAATGTTCGCGATCTTGGGGCGTTCTTTGCCGAGCGTGGCCTTACGCTCAACGTGCTGATCGAGCTGGGCATCGACGGTGGCCGCTGCGGATGTCGCAATGCCGAGCAGGTCAAGACGCTGGTCACGGCGATTGGCGAAGAATCCGCCCTGGCGCTGGTGGGCATCGAGGGATACGAGGGCATGATCGCTGGCGGTGATGAAGTCGCGTCCGTGCGTGCCTACGGTGAGCGCCTGGTAGAGACCGTGCGCACGCTGCACGCCAGCGGCGTGCTGGACTGCGAGGCGCCGCTGGTCACCGCCTCCGGCTCCAAGTGGTTCGATCTGATCGCCGAGGCGTTCGATCGGGCGTTCTTCAAGACTGAGTCGCGCGAGCACTACACGCCGGTGCTGCGACCCGGTTGCTATGTGGTACACGATCACAAGCTCTATGCCGGGGCGATGGCCAATGTGCAGGCGCGCCACCCGGAGCTTGAGGGTGCGCTGCAGTCGGCGCTGGAGGTCTTCGCCCATGTGCAGTCGCTGCCCGAGCCCGGTTTGGCCATCGTCGCGCTGGGTAAGCGTGATATTGGCCATGAGCCGGACCTGCCATTACCACTTCGACTATATTCCCTGCATGACGAGAACGTGGCGCCGATCGATGTCAGCGACTGGCGGACGACGCATATCATGGATCAGCATGTGTTCCTCGCGCTTCCCGAGAACGCCGATATCGCCGTGGGGGATGTGATCGCCTTCGGGACGTCGCACCCATGCCTGACGTTCGACAAATGGCGTCGCGTATTGTGTGTCGATGAGTCGCTGGCAGTGACGGAGGTGATGACGACGCACTTTTGAATGGCACTAAGCATGTGGTGCGCAAAATCGCGATTAGACTTAAGGCGGGTGTGCGTGTGATATGCTAATATGCGCCCTCGCTTAATGAATCCGTCCGCCGGCGGCGCCTCGTCATCCGGCAGACCCGACCTGTCGATATCGCCATGATCCATCGTTATCTCAACACCTCCTTGTTGCTGGGCGCCTTGAGCGTTTCCGGCGTTGCCCTCGCCCAATCCTCCGCGCCTGAGGTAATGGAAATCACGGCCCCGCGCCTCGACCGCGAGCTCTATGCCACGCCCGCCGCGGTCTCTGTGATCGATCGTGAAGAAATAGCGCAAGGCCAGCAGCGCGTACGTCTCGATGAATCGCTGGTGACCGTGCCGGGCGTGTACCTGCAGAACCGCTATAACTTCGCGCAGGGCGAACGCATTTCCATTCGTGGCTTCGGGGCGCGTACGCCTTGGGGGGTACGCGGTATTACGCTGATGGTCGACGGCATTCCCTACACCTTGCCGGATGGGCAGGCGCAAACCGATGCCATCGATCTCGACAGTGCCCAGCGCATTGAGGTGATTCGTGGCCCTGCGTCGGTTCAGTACGGCAACGCGGCGGGCGGCGTGATCAGCGTGACCACGGCGACGGGGCGCGATGATCCGGGCAGCAGCGTGCGTCTCGGAGTGGGTAGTAACGGCTATCGAAAGGCCTCGGTCAGCAATGGCGGCGTCGAAGGCCCCTGGTCGCACCATGTGAGCTTCTCGGCACTGAAAACCGACGGTTACCGCGAGCATAGCGCCGCCGAGAAATACTTGTTCAACGGCAAGCTGCGTCGTGAGCTGGGTGACGACCGCGCGCTTACCGCTATCGTCAATCTAATGGATAGTCCCTACGCAGAAGATCCGGGTGGCATGACGCGGGGACTGGTCAACGAGGACCGTGAAGGGACGATCGATAGCCGAGGATACTATGATTACTCACCCGAGCGGATCGATTCGGGGCAGGAGGTCGATCAACAGGTAATCGGTCTGCAATACGAGGACCTCTCGGCGGGGCCGGGTGAGCTGTATCTCAAAGGCTTCTATATGCACCGTGACTATCAGCAACAGTTGGCCTTTGCGGGTGGCAGCCGTTCAATTGAGAATGTACAAAACTACATCGCCTATGACCGTAACTATTATGGCGGCAGTGCTGAATATCATCAGTCACTTTCGCTCGGGCATATGCCGCTGACATATGTGGCGGGCATCGATGTGGCGCGCCAGGTCGATGATCGCCATAGTGACGACGTATTGATCGATGGCGAGCATGTGCGTCGCTCTCAGGATGAAACGCAAAAGGCGACTTCTCTGGGGGGGTTCGTACAGGGCGATCTGGATTTGACCGAGCGCTGGGTGCTATCGCTGGGCACGCGTTATGACCGGGTGACATTTGATATTGACGATCATTTCCTGAGCGATGGCGACGACAGTGGCGAGCGGACGTTCCATCAATGGAGCGGCAGTACGGGACTAAGCTTCCGTTATCTCCCTACGCATCAGTTCTATCTGTCCACGGGTACGTCTTTCGAGACGCCGACGTTCTCCGAATTCGCCAACCCGGGCGTGGGAGGCGGCTTCAATCCCGATATCGAGCCGCAAAAGGCGTGGAATCGTGAAATCGGTCTGCGTGGCAATTTCGATAATGGCCTGAGTTACGACCTGGCCGTGTTTTCGACGCGCGTGCGGGACTCCCTGGTGGCATACGAGAACGCGGCTGGCAAGACGTATTACCGCAATGCGGGTAATAGCCGACAGGAGGGAATCGAAACCTCATTGGGATGGCAACTGACGCCGAGCTGGCGGATTGATAGTGCGCTGACCTTGGCGCGTTATGAATACGACGATTATGTCGTCGATGGGAACAATTACGACGGTAATCGCATCCCCGGGTTGCCGGAGCAGACCTGGATCAATCAGTTGACCTGGCAGGGGCTCGACGAGCGCTTCGCGACCCTCGAGACGCAGTACATCGGCGATATGGTGGCGGATGACGCTAACGATGTGCAGGTCGACGACTACTGGCTGGTCAATCTACGCGCCGGCGATGGCTGGCACCTGGGCGGTGATACCCTGCTCAAGGGCTACGTGGGGGTTCGTAACCTCTTCGCCCGTGAGCACTTCGCCAACGTGATTATCAACGCGACCAATGCACGCTATTTCGATACAGCACCGGGGCGGACCGTCTACGCTGGAATGGAAGTCGCATTCTAGGTATATCGATCAATAACCAGAGAAGAGGGAACGCATGCGCTATCTATTTTTGACGATGGGAACCGCGTTGCTGCTGGCGGGCCTGGCCGGTTGCACGGTTAACACCTATGGCAACGGTCAACGTGAGGTCAAGGCTGGCGTGCCGCAAAGCGGGCCGACCAGTAACCCAGCGGATGTCTCGCGTGCCGACGAGACACCTTGACACCTGAAACAGGCCCCGCACGCGAAAACGGCCCCTCCTAGGAGGGGCCGTTTTACATAGCAGCTTGCGCGTTGCTAGGGCGTCAAGCTTCGAAGTTGCTCTCGGAGTAGAGTACGCGCAGGCGCAGCGTATGATTGACGCGCTTGAGCGCTTCCAGCGCCTTGGGGCCGTAGGCTTTGTCGACGTCGATGACCACGTAGCCCACGCCGCTATTGGTCTGCAGGTACTGCGCCGAGATGTTGATGCCCTCGTCGCCGAGCACCTTGTTGATCTCGGACATCACGCCCGGCACGTTCTCATGAATGTGCAACAGGCGATGCTTGTCCGGATGGGCGGGCAGCGCGACCTCGGGGAAGTTGACCGAGGTGATGGTGG